>Ga0187893_10000046_pt1 | contig 255394 bp, 212 predicted proteins | sample MA1701074metaG_FD_139574 | JGI IMG/M metagenome (GOLD analysis project Ga0187893, IMG submission 139574) | White microbial mat communities from a basaltic lava cave in the Kipuka Kanohina Cave System on the Island of Hawaii, USA - MA170107-4 metaG ...
CTTCACGCTGAACACGCTCTTCGGGATTTTCGTGGAAGCGCCGCCGGCCACGGTGGGCGGCCAGCCCGCCGGCGCCATCACCAATCGCTTCGCGCTGGTCACCGCGCCCGGCAGCGGCAACGTCGGTATCAACACCACCGCCCCCGGCTTTCCCCTCAGTGTGGACGGCGTCATTCAGAGCATCAGCGGCGGCTTCCGGTTTCCCGACGGCAGCACGCAAACCACCGCGGCCATGGGAACGGTGACCAGCGTTGCCACCGGCGCCGGACTCACCGGCGGGCCGATCACCGGCAGCGGCGCCATCAGCATCCCCAATAGCGGCGTCACCAACGCCATGCTGCAAAACAACAGCATCACGGTGAACCCCGGCTCGGGTATGACCGGCGGCGGCACACCTGCGTTGGGCGGCAACGTCACCCTCTCGCAGAACGCCGCGGCGCTCACCCGCGTCATTACCTACCTGGCCGGCTGCGACACCTGCGATCCGCTGACGGACTCCGATGATCAGAAGACCATCTTCTTCAATGCCCTGGGCAGCAACCTTACTCTGGTGGACGTAACCTGCTTCACGGACACGGGAACACCAGCGGTCAACCTGCGCCGCAACGGTACCGCCAACAACGTGCTGACCTCCAACATCAGTTGCAACGGGTTGCCCAACTCCAGTTTCAACAGCGGCGAGAATGTCCTGGTGCCGGGCGACCGGCTGGACTTTGAACTGGCGGCCAACGGCGGGGCCAAGCGCGTCACCGTCACCATCCGCGCTACGCTCTGATCCGAGGGACTCCGCCAATGAGAACCGGCTCCGACCTGCACCTATCCTGCAAACTCGCGCTCGGCGCCGTGCTGCTGGGGCCGGCGCTTCTTTCTCCCGCCGCCGCACAGAAGGGCGACGGCCCGCCCGAGGGGCAACCGCAGCGCGGGGTCCGCGTGGTTTCCGGCCCCCGCGGCATGGTCAATGTGCGCAAACTGGCGCAGCAAGAAGCGTTGAATCCGCCCGAGCCCAGGCCGCTGCGGCCGAAGCGCAAACACCGCCCCGACCAAGTGGAGACGATTCCACCGGAGCTCTGGGACCAGATGCCCAGGGAATCGGGGCCGGCCGCGGCCCTGCTTCCCCGCGAGCAACCCGTGATGCCACGGTCGCCGCTCCCCGCGCTGGATTTTCAGGCGCTGCCCGATAACGGCACAAGCATCCCACCCGACACCATGGGCACCGTTGGTCCGAACCATCTGATGGTGGCGCTCAACACCCAGGTGAGGTTCCAGAACCGCACCGGAGCCACCCAGGGCGCCACGGTTTCCCTCGATGGGTTCTGGGCGGGCGTCACCCCGGCGAACCCCAATGCTTTCGACCCGCGCATTGCGTACGACCCTTTCAATGACCGTTGGATGTTCACCGCGGCGGCGGACGCCGATACCGGGAGTTCGTCCGTGCTCATTGGGGTCACGCAGACCGCAGACCCTACAGGGAATTGGTTTCTGTACCGTGTGGACGCGGACGCCGCGGGCGCGTGCTGGTTTGATTTTCCCACCATTGGATTCAACAAGGACTGGATCGTGGTGACCGGCAACATGTTTACGGTGACCGCCCAGACCTGCGCCGGCGGCGTCCAGATCTATGTGTTCAACAAGGCGGCCATCTATGCGGGCCCGCCATCGCTGACCCCCACGGTGATTCCCGGGACGGTGACGAATACGCGCGTCCCGGTGCTGACCTATGACAACACGCTCCCGGTGTTGTACCTGGTGCGCCGCTTCAGCGGAAATTCCGGCGGCTTTGGTTTTCTGGGCGTGGCCAAGGTGGTAGGGCCGGTGGGGTCGGAGACCGTGGTGGACTTGACCGGGCCGCCGGGCTTTCCGCGCGTGCGGACGCCCAACACCTGGTCTTCAGGCCCACCCGGCGGCGCAGACTTTTGCCCGCAGATGGGCACGTTGGCTTTGATCCAGTGCAACGACGACCGGGCCCTGTCTGGGGTGTACCGGAATGGCTCCGTTTGGCTGGCGCAAACTGTCTTTCTGCCCGCCGGCGGTTCTCCCACGCGGACCGCTGCGCAATGGTGGCAGTTTGAGCCGGAAGTGAACGACGCCAACGGGTTCGCCAACGTGCTCCAGTTTGGCCGCGTGGACGACTCCTCCGGCGTGAACTTCTTCGCCTACCCGAGCATTGCCGTCAATTCGCGCAACGATGCCCTGATGGGGTACTCGGTCTTCTCGGCCAGCGCTTTTGCCAGCGCCGCCTACTCCTTCCGGTCGGCTTCTGACCCGCCGGGCGCCATGCAGTCCAGCGTCACCTACAAAGCCGGCCTGGGAACCTATGTCAAGACGTTTGGAGGTCCCGACAACCGCTGGGGAGATTACAGCAGCACGGTGGTGGACCCGGCCAACGACCTGGACTTCTGGACGGTTCAGGAATTCGCCGCGCTGCCCAGCCCCGGTTCGCTGTGGGGCACCTGGTGGGCCAAAGTCAATGCCCCCGCCGCGGCCAAGAAGCGCCAGGGGCAGGTCATTACGCAGCCGCTGTTGCTCTTCCTGCTCTGGTAGATGCGCATGTCTCGTTTTCGCCTGTAGCGGGCCTTCAGGCCGGCGCATTCGTCGTTCGCCAATAAGCGCAATGCAAGAGCGCCGGCCTGAAGGCCGCCGCTACACCCGGGCCTACATCATGAAGCCGAGGTTCGAGGTGGGAAAGTTTGCCAGGTTGGGGAAGATGGCCGGCAGGTCGGCCGGGAGCACGCCGAACCAGGCGGCCAGGGTGGCTCCGAACTGGTCAAGCCCGGCAGTCGGAATCCACCGGCCATTGGACGAGGCGTCGTCCGGCCCGCCCAGCGCATATGTCGGAAACGTGCCGTAGAAGTCCCCGCCCTGCACGGCGCCGCCAACCACAATCTGATGGCTGCCCCAACCGTGGTCGCTGCCCGCGCCGGAGGCGGGCTTGAGCGTGCGGCCGAACTCCGAAAGGGTAAAGGCGGTGACCGACTGGCTGAGGTTCATCTCGATGGTGGCGTCGTAAAAGGCCCTGAGCGCCGGGTCGAGCTGGCTGAGCAGGGTGTCCTGCAACGGGACCTGGTTCGAGTGGGTGTCATAGCCGCCCATCGAGCAGAAGAAAATCTGCCGGCTCATGCCCAGCGCCGAGCGCACTTGAATGCACCGCGCCACCTGGAGCAACTGGTTGCCGATGCTGGTGCCGGGGAATTGCGTATTCAGGGCCGGGGCCGAGGCCAGGGCCTGCGAAAGCGTCTGGCTCTGCGCCAGGGCCTGGCCGGTGGTGGAGCTGGTGGCCTGCACCAGGGAGATGCCGGTGTCAAAAGTGAGCAGTTCCTGCAGCGAGGTGAGCCGCGCCTGGGCCTGCGCGCTGGTGTTGAACCCCTGCAATGTAGGGCTCTGACCGGGCACCAGCACAAAGGGGTTGGTCTGCGAGCCGGTGTTGAAGATGGCCGTGCCGGCCACGCTGGTGATGGGCGGGAATTGCGCGCCGGTGTTGATGCTCTGCACCTTGTCGGCCACGCGCCCGGCCCACCCGGTGGTCCCGAAGCCGTTGGGGAAGCAGGTCTGCCACTGTTGCTGCTGGTCGGAGTGCGAGAAGAGGTTGGCCGGGCGCAGGCTGGGCTGGCTGAGGTACTGTGCGCGGGTGATGGGCCGGAAGAGTGTGCCCATGTTCAGCGCCAGCGCGGCGCGGCCGGCGTTGAAGAGCGACTGAGTTTGGGCGAGCTGCGGGTGCAGCCCGAAGCCGGTCACGCCATTGTGGGGAGTGAGGGTGGTGATGGGGCGGAGCGACCCTTGCGGGATGGCCAGCCCGCCCAGGGATTGGTCGCCGCGGATGCTGAAGTAGGTGTTGTAGTCCATGGGCCCGGACGAGCCGAAGGGCACCACCAGGTTGTTGCCGTCGTTGCCGCCGAACAGGAACACGCACACCAGGGTCTTATAGCCGGGCGACTGCGCCAGCGCGTTGATCAGCCCGAAGCGCTCGAAGCTGGCCATCACGCCGTACGCGCCCGCGGCGCAGCAACTGGCCCGCAAGAAATCGCGACGGGATACAGACATTGCTTCCTCCTCAAGGCGCTAGGTGCTTGGTTCTAGGTGCCAGGCCAGCCCAGGCACAATGGTGCAGACGCGCATCATTCAGAACCGAGCCTAGCACCCAGCACCCAACACCTAGCACCTACCGCTGCACCTGATACTGCGACGACGAAGCGATCAGGTAAATAGCCGCGCGGGCGCGCTCCAGGTTCTGGTTGGCGCCGCTGGGCGCCGCGTTCACCGCCGTCAGGATGCTGGTGCGCATGGACGACGACATGGCGCCGTGCAGCAGCAAAGCATCCAGCGTGTTCACCAGATTGTTCGGGTCGGCAGCCAGGGCGGCCCAGGGCGTCAAGTCCAGCGTGGTGCCGTTGCCCAGCGAGGCGTACACCAGGGTGTTGACCAAGTTGATGCGCACCAGCGCGGTGTACGTGGTATGGAGCTGCAATTCCGGCGCGAACAGCCCGGTGCCGGGCGCCTGAAAATCCGGCGAAAAATAGCTGAACACAGTGGGCGGGAAGAGCACCCGTTGGCCAAGCGCGGCTGTGGGGCTGAGCAGGCCCGCGCCGTCGCTCACGCCGCCGAGCGCGCGCAGCAAGCCGGTGACCAGGAGCACCGGCTCGCGCATCTTGCCGTCGCCGGCCTGGATTTGCGCGGGGTCGTCGCCGCGGCGCGCTTCGGCATCCAGCAGCGTGGCGGCCAGGAGGGCGCGCATGTCGCCGCGCGTCCCCGTGCCGAAAGTGATGCCGCCCGAGGAATACGAGCCACTCACGTAGGCGGTGGCCACGCGATTGACGTACGCCGGGCTGGGGTTGCTGGTGACGAACTGCTGGATTAGCAGGCGTGCCACGTGCGGCGCCGTGCTCGGATAAGTGTTGATGTTGTTCAGCGTGCCGGTCAAGTCTTGCTGCGTGGTTTGACCGGCGGGAAGCACGAAGCCGCTGAGCAGGGTCTTGGCGCTGGTGTCGTGGTGGCTTTCGACCGCCTCCAGCGGCCCTCCGTAGAAAGGCGGCCGCGGCCAGTTGCGGAGCTGACCCGGGGCGTTCATGTAGGTCCAGCCGGTGAGCGCGCAGGCGTTGTCTTCCACCACGGCCTGGTCGTAGGTGGGCATGGGGTTGCCCAGGCCGTCGAGGATGAAGGAGCCGTCCATGTTGCGTTGCCACACGCCTACCGTAAAGAGCTGCATCAACTCGCGGCCGTAATTCTCGTTACAACTGGTGCCGCGGGCGGGATCGGCCTTGTCGTTGTTGGCGATGTCCTGGTAGCTGCCCATGGCGGCGTTTTTGGTCACGTTCTCCATGATGTTGCGGTAATTGTCGAAGGCATGGGCCAGGTGCATGCGCAGGTAGGGCGCGAAGGCGTCCCAGCGGTTCACGTCAATCCAGGAGACCACCCAGATTTTGTGCAGGGCCCAGGCGGCGCGCAGCCGCAACTGGTCGCGCGCGGTGAGCGCCTGGGTAAAGAACTCGCGCTGTAGCGTGGTGGGGTTGCCGTTGATGGTGGGGTCGGCGCTGTTGGGTGAGTCGCTGAAGGTCGAGCCGCTGCGCGTGAACTGGTCGGCCAGGTAGGCCTGGAAGCCCATCAGTCGCACGTCGCGAATGGTGGCGGCGGTGGGGCCGAACGACGATTGTTCGAGGAAGCGGACGGCGGCCAGCGTGGTCACCAGCGGGGCGGTGACGCTGACGTTCGCGGTGGCGCTGGCTGTGGCCGAAGCCTGGCTGGTAGCGCGGATGGTCACCCCGGCGCCTGGGGCGGTGGCGGGCGCGCTGTACAGCCCCGCAGAGCTGATGGTTCCCACGCTAGTGTTGCCGCCGGTCACGTTATCCACCGACCAGGTGACCGCGGTGTTGATGGCGCCGGTGACGGTGGCCGTGAATTGCTGCGTTTCGCCCGTGAGCATGGCGGCCGAGCCGGGGCTGATTTGCACTGCGACTTGCGGCGCGGGTGCCGGTCCGGGTGGCGGCGGAGCGGACACCGCGCCTCCGCCTCCGCAGCCCCCTTGCAGGAGCGCGATGGCCAGCAGAGCTGCCGCGGCGTAATGGCCCGCGGGAGGCCCGCCAGGTTCATTGAAGGGAACCGCCCATCGGAACGTGGGCGTCGAAGAGCCAAGTTTGAAGCGCACCGGACCGCCTCCCCACCAAGTTGTCACGGCTCTGTGAATCAAACCCCGGGACCGGGAAAAAGTTGCAGCAGGACGGGTCGCGATTACCCTGGCACTGCCTTTCGCCAAGGACAATGGTACCCGCGAACAGGACAGGCTACAATCCCGGCCGATGAATCATGGCCCCGTGCCCGGCCAGCAACGCGCCTTGTGGACCGTGGCCCTGGCGGAATTGCTGGGCACTTCGCTGTGGTTCAGCGGCACGGCGGTGATCCCGCAGCTCACCGCCGCCTGGCGCACCGACCTGGCCGCCGGCGCCTGGCTGACTATGAGCGTGCAGCTTGGGTTCGTTACCGGCGCGTTGGTGGCGGCCATCTTCAACCTGCCCGACATTTTTCATGCTCCCCGGTTCTTCGCGCTTTGCGCCGTGCTGGCGGCGGTCACCAACGCCGCCTTCGCCTGGCTGGCCGCCGATCACATGTGGACGGCCTTTGGCCTGCGGTTCTTGACGGGCGCGACCATGGCCGGCGTTTACCCCGTGGGCATGAAAATCCTGAGCGGCTGGTTCCGCGACGGGCGCGGCACCGCGCTTGGCGTGCTGGTGGGCGCCCTCACGGTGGGGAAGGGCTTGCCCTTCCTGCTCGAAGGGATAAGCCAACTGCCCTGGCGCGGCGTGGTGCTGGCCAGTTCCGGGCTGGCGCTGGGAGCGGCCGTACTGGTGGGACTCTTCGTGCGCGAAGGGCCGTACAGCACCCCCGCGCCGCCGGTGGACTTTCATCAGGTGCGCGCCATCCTTCACAACCGGCCGCTCCGCTTAGCTAACCTGGGCTACTTCGGGCACATGTGGGAGCTGTACTCGCTGTGGGGCTGGGTGGCGCTGCTGCTGGGGGCGTCCGCGGCATCGGCCGGGCATGCCGCGGCGGGCAGCGCGGCCGCGGCCATGCATGCCGCTGTACCGATCGCCGCGTTCTTCGCCATTGCTGCGGGGTTCATTGGCTGTTATTGGGCCGGGAGGGTGAGCGACGCACCGATGCGCGAAACGGACCCACACCGTGTGGCGCGGCGCGCGCGGGTGACCATCTGGGCCATGGGTGTGAGCGGGGCGTGCTGCCTGCTGGCGGCCGCCGTGTTCGATTATTTCTGGGTGCTGGTGGGGGTGTGCTTCGTGTGGGGGGTGGCGGTGGTGGCGGACTCAGCGCAGTTTTCGACCATCGTGAGCGAAGTGAGCGACCGGCGTTATGTCGGCACGGCCCTGGCCTTGCAGACGGCCCTGGGTTTTCTCCTTACCGTGTTCGCCATTCGCGCCACGGCGGCCATTGCCACCCACTGGGGCTGGCGCTGGGCCGCGGTGAGCATGGCCATTGGCCCCGCCCTGGGCATTCTGGCCATGCTGCGCCTGACCGCGCCATCTTCCCCAAGAGAGTAAGACAAGGAAAGCCTCCTGCACCCTGGACGAGCGGAACCTTCAGGAGATGGCGGGGACGACGGGACTCGAACCCGCGGCCTCCGCCGTGACAGGGCGGCGTTCTAACCAACTGAACTACGTCCCCGCGGGAAAAACAGTCGCACAACCTGCTGTGCGGCCGGCGGCCAGCCGGCTGGAAATGGTGGGCGGTGTCTGACTCGAACAGACGACCTTCCCGGTGTAAGCGGGATGCTCTAACCAACTGAGCTAACCGCCCACGCGTAGCATTGTAGCACAGGCTTGCGGCAGAAGGCAGAGCGCTCCCACCGGGAACTCTTACTTCTGCCTTTTGTCTTCTCACTTCTCACTCTTCCAACTGCCTGCTGACTTCTGACCTGTGCTACACTGACTGCTTCAATTTGCGCGGGGATGCTTGATTGAGCTGAGGGGAACGGCGGATGCTGCTGGCCCGGGACTTGGTGGGGCACATGGCCAAGGAGATCGTCAAGCGGCTGAAGGCCGGCGAGATGATCGAGTGCGCCGACGAGCCGGCCCTGGCCGAGCGCGTCCGGCAGACCATGATGGACGAGCTCACCGTGGAAGACCGCATCAACGATGAAGTGCGCACCATCCTGAACGACCGGCAGGATGAGATGCGCCGTACCAACGTCTCCTACCAGGAGATGTTCAAGAAGGTCAAGACGCACCTGGCGCGGGAAAGGAAGCTGATCCTCCGCTAATGCGTCTCACGCGCGAAAAAGTTGTACGCCTCTCCCACCGCATCATCGAGCATCTTGTCGGCAGCAACGACGTGGACTTCATCGAAGACCGCGACACCATCCGCCAGGAGATGGTCTCCATCCTTACCGCGCTGCTAAAGGACGAAGAGCAGATTGACGCCGCAGCCCGCGCCAAGATCGTCTCGCAGAAGAAAGAGATCCCCGAAGGCAGCCAGGAGTGGGAAGTGCTCTACCGCAAGTACTACCACGAAGAGCTCAAGCGCATGGGCGTGGCGGAAGTGGCCAGAGGTTAGAAGGCAGAAGGCAGAACCCCTCGGCGGAAAGAAAAAAGGGGCGAAAACTCTTTCGCCCCTTTCTTGCTCTTGCCTGCGCCCTTCTGAAGGGAAGGCCTTCAGCCTTCAGGCTTCCGCCTTCTGCCCTTACGGACGGCGCTTCAGGGTCGGACGGTCGTCGTCCTCTTCGGTCTTGGTGTCTTTGCCGTCCTTGCCCTTCTTGTCCTTGTCGGCTTCCTTTTCGGTGCGCTTGCGCAGGGTCGGCTTGCTGGGATCGTCCTCGGTGGCCTTGGAGGCCGACTGCAACTGCTGCAAGCGGGCCTTGACGAAGTCGAACTCCGACGTGCTGACGATGTACTCCTCGCGCGCCGGGAGGACGGTGGCGATTTCGTTCTGCGTGTTCTTGATGCGGTCGCCGCTGGGCGGATGCGAAGAGAAAATCTTTGGCACGCTGCCGGGGCGCTTCTTCTCCAGCGCCTGGATCTTCTCGAAGAAGGAGATATAGGCGTTGGGGTCGTAGCCGGCCTTGTACATGTACTGGACGCCGAGGAAGTCGGCTTCCGCCTCAAAGCCGCGCGAGAAGGAGAGGAACGAAACCGGGATCAGGAAGTTCGCGCCCTGGTAGATGCCGTAGCCGGTCCAGCCGCCCGGGCCGAAAATGAGCAGCGCCAGCATGCCAATCTGGGCGTACTGCCCGCGGGTCATCCCGCGAGTGCCGTGCCGGGCGGTGACGTGCGCGATCTCGTGCGCCATCACCCCGGCCAGCTCCGCTTCCTCCGTGGCGTGCAGGATCAAGCCGCTGTTCACGTAGAAAAAGCCGCCGGGCAGAGCGAAGGCGTTGGGCTCGTCGGAGTCGATCACCTTGATGGTGAAGGGCACCTTGGCGTCGGAGTTGCGCACCAGGTTCTGGCCCACCCGGTTGATGTACTCGTTGACGATGGGATCGTCAATCAGCCGCGCCGAGCGCTCGATCTCCTGGGAGTACTGCTTGCCCATGGCCACATCGGTCTCCAGCGAATACCAGTTGCCGAAGCCGCGGCCGCCGATTTCACGGTTGCCGATCTGGTCCACGTCTTTCTTGGGATCTTTCTTCTTCTTGTTGTCCTGCTTCTGGGTGGTGGATGGCTGGTTCTGCGCCAGCACTGGTGTAACCACCAGCGTCCAGGAGAGGAATCCCGCGAGGACCCGCTTTGCCAGGTCAGCTCTCATTGCCGCCTCCGCACTTCTGCCCTGATTATACACCGGCCGCCAAGCGGCACGCAAAAAGTGCGCTCCAGCCGCAATCCGGCGGCGGCCGTTGGACGTAAGATAGGATGTTGGCTAGAATGACGGGGTTGCATGGGCGATGCGTGGCGGGCGTAAGACCAAGGAGCACATATGCCGGTTCGGCGGATCCTAGTGGGTCAATTGTGGAAGAGCGTGGACACCGGCGACGTGTACCTGGTCACCAAGATTTACAGCGAAGCCCTGGCCAGCTATGCCATGCTGCGCAAGACCGGGTCGGAGACCGAAGCCGTGGCCAAGGTCAAAATCCAAAGGGCCGAGGAAACCCAGAGCCTGCCTGGCTACGTTTACGCGCAGGAGTCCGAGAGTTTCTAGCAGCTTGTTGAAAAACCCCGATGCTTGTCATTCCGAGCCGCCGCAGGCGTCGAGGAATCTGCATTTCCCGGGATTTCCTGCAAGGTGCAGATCCCTCGCTTCGCTCGGGATGACAGTCAAGAGCGTTTTTTCAACAAGCTGCTAGAAGGCAGAAGGCAGAAGGCAGAAGGCAACTCTCCCTCCAGGTTTTTTTCTGCCTTCTATCTTCTGCCTTCGACTAGAGCGACCGCACGGGCATCTCCACTACATCATCCTCGAGAGCTACTTCCTTCGCGAGGAACGGCTCGGCATACTGAACCCCGACCATGCGCCCGTACCAGCGCGCCAGCAGGTCCATTTCCTGCTGGAGTTGATCGAGCGGCAGAAACACCTTCGAGCGCCCGGCCGCCCCGCGCGGCCGGAACTGCGACCGGTAGCACAGAATGGCCCGCTTGCGCCGCTCGAACTGCCGCGTGATGTCCACGCAGAACGACGGGCGCACGTGACTGGTGTAAGCCAGGGCATAGATGATTTTGAAGGGGCGGAAGGGTTCGCCGGGAAGCGGTAGCTGCTTCAACCCGGCCAGGAAGCAGCCCTCGTAGCCCAACGTAGAGGCGTGGTAGTGGTCCGGGTGGCGGCTCTCCCAGTAGGGAAGGATCACCGTATGCGGGCGCAGCTTGCGGATCACCTTGGCCAACGCCAGTTTGTTGGCGCGCGTGGCCTGGACCTCCGAATCGGGAATGCCCAGGTTGCCCCGGTAGCGCAACTTCAGGATCCGCGCGGCGGCTTCGGCTTCCACGGCGCGCGTTTCCGGCGTGCCGCGGGTGCCCATTTCGCCACGGGTCAGGTCGAGCACGCCGGTGGCGTAACCGTTCGCGGCCATGGCCAGCAGCGTGCCGCCACAGGTCAGTTCCGCGTCGTCCGGGTGCGCGGCAATCGCCAGCAAATCCAGCTTCATCCCAGTCCTTGGAGCGGCCGCCTTCAGGCGCGCCTGCCCTTCAATCATTCCGCGGCAAGAGTGTAGCCGAAAAAAGCCTTCGTGGATTGGACGTCGCGCGGCTGAATTCCATCCCGCAGAATGATATGGTTTGGCCGGGAGCGATACAAGGAAATGGCTGAAGTATTGCGGAAGGGACGCGTGGCGCTGGTGACCGGGGCAGCGAAGCGCATCGGGCGCAGCATCGCGCTGCGTCTGGCGCGCGAGGGCATGGATGTGGCGGTGAACTACAACCGCTCGAAGGCCGGCGCCGCCGCGGTGGTGGCGGAGGCGCAGGCCGCGGGAGCGCGCGCGGTGGCGATTCAGGCCGACGTGTCAAAGGGCGCGGAAGTGCGCGGGATGATCGGCGCGGTGGAACGCGAGTTCGGTCGGCTGGACCTGCTGGTGAACAACGCCGGGATGTTTGCGCGTGTGCGTTTCGAGCAAATGACCGAAGAGCAGTGGGACACCATGCTCAGCGTCAACTTGAAGTCGCAGTTCCTGTGCGCGCAGGCAGCCACGCCGTTGCTGCGCGCTTCAGGGCGTGGACGCATCGTGAACATCTCATCGCTGGGAGGAATGCTGGCGTGGCCGGGGTTTACGCACTACTGCGTATCGAAGGCCGGAGTGATCATGCTGACTCGCTGCCTGGCCCGCGCCCTGGCGCCCGACATCCTGGTCAACAGCGTAGCCCCAGGCACGATTCAATTCCCCGGGGAGCCGCCCGATGAGGACTACATTCGCCGCGCCCCCCTCGGCCGCACCGGCGCCGGCGACGATATCGCCGAGGCCGTCTTGTTCCTCGCCCAGTCCGACTTCATCACCGGCCAGGTACTGGCTGTGGACGGCGGCCGGTCGCTCGCCTGATGCATCATGCGGTACGGCGGTTTGTCTTTCGCGGCAGGGCCTTGTAACCTGTAGCTAGCGGAGCGCACTCAGACCAGCCGCGGCAGGGCGCCGCGGCGGAGGACTTGTCCATGGCTGCTACAGCGCCACGCAGTAGCCCCGTCCCGGCCGAGCCGGCTCCGGCCGAGGAAGCCGCCGCGCCAGTCGCGGCGCCGCATGGGGACGAGCAGGAAATCCAGGAGTGGGAAGAATCACTCGACGCGGTGCTGGCCGTGGGCGGGCCAGAGCAGGCCCAGCGCATCCTCGAGAGATTGCACATCCGCGCGCGCAAGGCTGGCGCGGACACGCCTTTCACCGCCAACACCCCCTTTGTCAACACCATCCCCGCCAGCGAAGAACCGACCTATCCCGGAGACCCGGTCCTCGAGCGCCGCATCAAGAGTCTGATCCGCTGGAACGCCATGGCCATGGTGGTGCGCGCCAACCGCCATGAGCACAACATCGGCGGGCACATCTCCACCTTTGCTTCCGCGGCCACGCTCTACGAGGTGGGCTACAACCACTTCTTCCGCGCCCGCACCTCGGATTTCGAAGGCGACGTCGTGTACATCCAGGGGCACGCCGCGCCGGGCATTTATGCCCGCGCGTTCCTGCTGGGACGGCTCAGCGTCCAGCAGATGGAGAACTTCCGCCGCGAACTGGCGCCGGGGGGGGGGCTCTCCTCCTATCCGCACCCGTGGCTGATGCCGGATTTCTGGGAGTTCCCCACGGTTTCCATGGGCCTGGGGCCGATCATGGCCATCTACCAGGCGCGCTTCAACCGCTACCTGGAGGACCGTGGGATGAAGCCGCGCACCGACGCGAAAGTGTGGGCCTTCGTGGGCGACGGCGAAACGGACGAGCCGGAATCGCTGGGCGCCATCACCCTGGCCTCGCGCGAGCGGCTCGACAACCTTATCTTCGTCATCAACTGCAACCTCCAGCGCCTGGACGGCCCGGTGCGCGGCAACGGCCACATCATCCAGGAGCTCGAGGCCATCTTCCGTGGCGCGGGGTGGAACGTCATCAAGGTGCTGTGGGGCAGCGACTGGGACCCGCTCATCGAAGCCGACAAGGAAGGGCTGCTCATCCGGCGCATGGGCGAAATCGTGGACGGCGAGTACCAGAAATTTGTGGTCGAGCCAGGCGATTACCTGCGGCAGCACTTTTTCGGCAGCGACCCGCGCTTGCTTGACCTAGTCAAGGACATCCCAGACGACACCTTGCGCAAGATGCGCCTGGGCGGGCACGACCGCCTCAAAGTGTATGCGGCGTTCAAGGCCGCCTTCGACCATAAGGGCCAGCCCACGGTGATCCTGGCGCGTACCATCAAGGGCTACGGCCTGGGCGAGAGCGGGGAAGGCAAGAACGTCACCCACCAGCAGAAGAAGCTCAACGAGGAGGAACTGCGGCAGTTCCGCGCGCGCTTCGACGTGCCCATCAAGGATGAAGACTGCGCCGACGCGCCGTTCTACCGCCCGCCCGAAGAGAGCGCCGAGATCCAGTACCTGCGCAATCACCGCTTGGCGCTGGGCGGCTACGTCCCCACGCGCCTCGTGCGCGCCAAGCCGCTCAAGGCCGAGTTCGGCGACCTGTTCGACGAGTTCCGCCAGGGTACCGGCGACCGCGAAGTCTCGACCACCATGGCCGTGGTGCGCATGATGGCCAAGCTGCTCAAACACAAGGAAATGGGCAAGCTGGTGGTGCCCATCGTGCCCGACGAGGCGCGCACCTTCGGCATGGAGTCGCTCTTCCGCGACGTGGGCATTTACGCCAGCACCGGGCAAACCTACGAACCGGTGGACGTGAAGATGCTCCTCTACTACAAGGAAGCGAAGGACGGGCAGATCCTCGAAGAGGGCATCACCGAAGCGGGTGCCATGTCGTCGTTCATCGCCGCGGGCACCGCTTACTCGACGCACGGCATCAACACCATCCCCTTCTTCATTTACTACTCGATGTTCGGCCTCCAACGCGTGGGCGACCTGGTGTGGGCCGCCGCCGACCTGCGTTGCCGCGGCTTCCTGCTGGGCGGCACGGCCGGCCGCACCACGCTGGCGGGCGAAGGGTTGCAACACCAGGACGGCAACAGCCACGTGCTGGCGCTGCCCGTGCCCAACCTGCGCGCCTACGACCCGGCTTTTGCCTATGAGCTCTCGGTCATCATTGAAGATGGCATCCAGCGCATGTACCGCGACGGCCGGAGCATCTTCTACTACATCACCGTGATGAATGAGCCCTACACCATGCCGGCCATGCCCGAGGGTGCCCGCGAAGGCATCCTGCGCGGCCTGTACCGCGTGCGCCCGGCGCAGCAGAAGGCCAAACTGCGCGCGCAATTACTGGGCAGCGGCGCCATCTTGCGCGAAGCGCTGAAGGCCCAGGAGCTTCTCGGCGAGACATTCGGCGTGGCTGCCGACGTGTGGAGCGTGACCAGTTACAAGGAGCTGTACCGCGACGCCACCGAAGCCGAGCGCTGGAACATGCTCCACCCTACGGCCAAGCCGCGTACTCCCTACGTCACCGGGGCACTGAAAGACACGCCCGGTGTGATCGTGGCAGCATCCGACTACCTGAAGACCCTGCCCGCCATGGTGGCCCAGTGGGTTCCGCGCCGCATGGCTTGCCTGGGCACCGACGGTTTCGGCCGCAGCGAGGGCCGCGCCGCCCTGCGCGATTTCTTCGAGGTGGACGCGCGCCACATCGCCTTCGCCGCGCTCGGTGAGCTCTTCCGCGAGAAACAGGTGGACGCCAAGCTGCTCGACCGCGCCGCCAAAGAACTCAACATCAACCCCGAAAAACTCAACCCCCACACCGCCTGAGCCAGGTGCCAGGATCTGGGTTCCGGGTGCTAGGCGCCGAGTTGCCCGCGCGCCAGTTCGCCGACAAGCTCATTGTCGGCGGGCAGGAAGTCGAAGCGCGTGAGACTGACGGGCCGCCTCCACAAGATGCGCTGGAATTGCAAGTTGCGAACACGCGCTCCACGTGGCAGCGTGACGGCGTAGAAGATAAGTTTCACGTGCAGCCCCGGCGCCTTGTAGCGGTGACTGGTGCGAAACACTTCGCCGCCGATGCGCGCGCGCACCCCCAGCTCTTCCCACAATTCGCGCCGCAGGGCCAGGCGCGGCGTTTCCCCGGGCTGCACCTTGCCGCCGGGGAACTCCCACTTCAGCGGGAAGGGGCCGCCGTTGCGGCGCTGGCAAATCAGCAGCCGCCCGCGGCGGTTGATCAGCGCGGCCACAACGGTGATCATGATTGTGCGATGAGCCGGGCGAGTTCGCGCGCCCCGCGGATCAGGATGGGCGCGGGTGTGTTGAGCCACTCGTCGCGAATGACGTGGACGCGGCCGTGGCGCACCGCGGGCAGGTCGCGCCAGGCGGGGTTACGCAGGACTGAGGCGGGCCTGGCGCGATCGCCCGTGGCGGTCCAGGCCAGCACGATGATGTCCGGCGCGGCTTGCGCCACCTGCTCGTCCGAGACACGCTGCCCCGCGGGCACCGCCATGCGCCCGCCCGCGGCCTCCACCAGTTCCGCCACCCAGGGCGGGGAACTGATCCGCGGGTTCGACCAGGCTTCGCAGTACACGCGCGGGCGGGCTGCGTTCTTGGCGAGGCTTGCGCTTCGCCGCGCGTCTTGCGAGCGTCGCTGCAAGGTGCGGGCCTTGCGTTCAATAGCGCCCAAAGCGCGCTGCATGCGCGAGACGACCTGGCCGCCTGCGCGGACGCGGCCGGTGACGGCGCCGAACAGGCGAATGTCGTTGTAGATGCCGGCGAGCGTGCGGGGATTGTGCGCGAGGAAGGTCAGCGGCTCGTTCAGGACTTGCGCTACCGTTTCGGCCTTGAACGGTACTGAGCCGATGACCAGCGTAGGCCGCAGCCGTGTCACCTGCTGGGGATCCAACGCCCAGCAGTCGCCCACCACTGGAAGACCGTCCACGCGGGCCACGTCTTTGCACCACTTCGACACGCCCACCAGCAGCCGCCGCGCGCCCAGCGCCACCAGAATCGAGGTCGCGCTCGGCGCGAGGGAGACAATTCGCAGTTGGGTCCGGGCGGGCCAAGCCTTCATAGGAACGCCGCAAACACCGGGAGACGAATCACCAGTCACAAGTCACGAATCACGGTTTCAGCACAATCTTCCCGAACTGCTCGCGCTTTTCCATCACCGCGTGGGCCTGGGCGCACTCGGCCAGCGGCATCACGCGGTCAATCACGGCGCGCAGCTTGCGCTGGGCGATCAGCTTGAGCACGGCGTGCAATTCGGCCTTGCTGCCCATGTAGGAGCCCAGCAGCGAGAGGTGCTTGCTGAAGAGGTAGCGCAGGTCCACCTTGACGTCGTAGCCCGTGGTGGCCCCGCAGGTGACCAGGCGCCCGTTCTTGGCCAGCGCCAGCACGCTCGACTCCCACGTGGCTTTGCCCACGTGCTCGAAGACCACGTCCACGCCGCGCTTGCCGGTGATGCGGCGCACTTCGGTGAGAATGTCCTGCCGCGCATAGTCAATCACTTCATCCGCGCCCAGCTCGCGGGCCTTGGCGGTCTTTGCCGCGCTGCTCGAAGTGGCGATAACGCGCGCGCCGATGAGCCGGGCAATCTGAATGCCGGCGCTGCCCACGCCGCTGCCGGCGCCGAGCACCAGCACATCCTCGCCGGGTTGGAGCCGCGCGCGCGTCACCAGCATGTGCCACGCGGTGAGAAACACCAGCGGTACGGCCGCCGCTTCCTCGAAGCTCAGATCGCCGGGGATGGGGATGACGTTGGCTTCGGGCGAGCACACCAGCTCCGCGCAGCCGCCGTCAATCATGTAGCCGAAGTTGGTGTAGCTGCGGCACAGGTTGTCGGCGCCCCCCAGGCATTCGGCGCATTGCCCGCAACTCACCCCGGGGGCCAGCAGCACGTTGTCGCCCGCCTGGACGCGCTTCACCAATTCACCGACGGCGGCGACTTCGCCGGCCATGTCGCTGCCGGGGATGTGCGGCAGGGAAATCTCGATACCGGGCAGGCCGCGGCGCACCCACAGGTCCAAGTGGTTCAGCGCGCAGGCACGCACGCGCACCAGCACCTCGTTGGCGCGGATCTGCGGGTCCGGCGCGTCCTCGTACTTCAGCACCTCCGGTCCGCCATGCTGGTGAAAGACGATGGCCTTCATTGCATTCTTCTCTGTGGCCTCTGTGTCTCCGGCACCTCTGCGTAAGGTCTTTTAGCACTTCATCCGGGATGGTGTCCAATCTGTGGCGGGCCCCTCGCTGTGCATTGACATGCTTCCACGCCAGCCGTAGGCTTGAGTCGAATGGACCTTTTTGAAGAAGTTGTGAAGCTGCGGGCGGCGGGGCGGCGCGCGGCGCTGGCCACCATCGTGCACACCAACGGCTCGATCCCCAGTTTCGAAAGCTCGCGGATGCTGGTGCGCGAAGACGGTTCAATCGCCGGCACCATCGGCGGCGGTTGCGTGGAAGCGGAAGTGTGGGCCGCGGCCAAGGAAGTAATCCAGCAGGAAGCGCCGCGCAAGATGACCTTCAACCTGAACCACGAGGCCAGCTACGACAACGGCCTGATCTGCGGCGGCACGCTGGAGGTGTTTGTGGAGCCCATCCTGCCCCAGCCCACGCTGTACATCTTCGGCGGCGGGCACGTCTCGATGGCGCTGGCCGCGGCGGCGCACACGGCGGGCTTCGCCGTCGGCGTGATAGACGACCGCGAGCAGTTCGCCAACGCGCAGCGCTTCCCCATGGCGCGCGAGATCTACACCACCTATGAGGAGGCGTTCGCGAAGCTGAAGCCCAATGCCTCGTCGTATCTGGTGATCGTGACCCGCGGCCATCGCGACGACCTGCGCTGCCTCGAATGGGCCGTGGGCGCCGAGGCCCGCTACATCGGCATGATCGGCAGCAAGAGAAAAGTCCTCTCGGTGTACAAGGCGCTGGAAGAGGAAGGCATCGCCCCGGAGAAGTTCGAGCGCATCCACGCCCCCGTGGGCCTGGAAATCGGCGCCCTCACCCCAGAGGAGATCGCCATTAGCATTACCGCTGAACTGATCGCTGTACGCCGCAACGCCACGGGGCTGGCGCACAAGGCGGTGGATAGGGACGCCATTCATCAGCACGCAGCAAAGGCGTAGGGCCGTGACTCGTGACTGGTGGCCGGTGATCAATGACCAGGGATCAACCAAACGGCCGTTGGGGCGCCCAAGACTGAAGGCTGATAGCTGACGGCTGACCGCTAATAGCTGACAGCCCCTCAGGAAAACCGCTACCATCCCCTCATGCTTGCGGCAGTGATTCTCGCGGCGGGCGAATCGCGGCGCATGGGGTCGCCCAAGGCGCTGCTGCCTTACCCTGCGGGCGGGGTCCCATGTGGCGCAAGCTCCGGCGCCACCACACCACCGCCCCGGCCGCCGATCACCTTCCTCGAACACCTGATTTGCGCGACGCGCCATCCGCGCGTGAACTTTCGCCGCGTGGTGCTGGGCGCCCACGCCGATGAGATTCAAGCTAAAGTGCCGCTCGATCCGGCTACCGTGGTGATCAATCCGGAGTGGCAACGCGGGCAGCTTTCTTCGATTCACGCGGCGCTGCGCAGCCTGCCTGCCGGGGTCACGTCCGGGATTCTGCTGTGCCCGGTGGATCACCCGCTGGTTTCTTCCGCGCTGGTGGCGCGACTCATCGAGCAGTTTCACGCCGGCAGCGCGCTCATCGTGCTGCCCACGTTTCGCGGCAAACGCGGCCATCCGGCGATGTTCTCGGCAGCGCTGTACGACGAACTCCTCGCCGCCCCGCACGAGAAGGGCGCGCGGGCCGTAGTGTGGACTCACGCCGCCGACGTGCTCGAAGTACCCACCGAAGAAGAAGGCGTCACTCTCAACCTGAATGACCCGGAGGCGCTGCGCCGCACTGGCGTGTAGGATAGACCTCCAGGTCTGTCCGCCGCGCGGTTGACAAGGCCCCACACAATGGCCGAAAGGTATTCTGCAAGAGAGAACGGCGCGGCGTGAATCCACATTCTGGGTTGTGGGCAGGGTGGTTGGCGCAATTGGGAGAGGACAGACCTGGAGGTCTGTCCTACAGCTTGGCCAGCAGCGCAGCCAGGGCGTCGCAGGCGAGCTGGCTCCCGTGGAAGGTGGCGGGTGGCAGGCCGCCCAGCGCGTCGGAGATTTGCGCGGGCGTAACAGCCCGCAATTCCGCCGGCGACTTGCCGCGTATCAGCTCGGTCATCACGGAGCCGCAGGCCACCGAGGTGGCACAACCTTGCGCCTTGAAGCGGGTATCGGCAATGCGTCCGCCCTCCACCCGCGCGGCCAGTTGCAACACGTCGCCGCAGGCCGGATTGCTCACTTCCACCGAGGCGGTAGCGCCCTCCAGCTCGCCCGCATTGCGCGGGTTCTTGAAATGGTCGAGCACCGCCGCCGTGTACATGCGTCGAGTATGGCGCGCGCCGCGCGGCAATTCAAATGGGCAGGTGCTAGGTGCTCGGTGCTGGGTTCTAGGCGCACTTCCTGACAGCTAGCAGCAGACAGCAAGCAGCATGCACGGCCTTGCCACCGTGAACCCAGCACTAAGGACCTAGCACCCAGCACCTAGCTCCTGGCACCTTGGCTATGCGAGAATGAGACGGAGAGGAAACGATGAGCACGGCTCTAGGCGGCAACGTGAAGCTGGAGCGGCCGGGCGACGACGGCGCGCTGCTGGCGCAGGACGAAGGCATCCTCTTTACCACGCTGGACAAGGTGGTGAACTGGGGCCGGTCGAGCTCCATCTGGCCGATGTCGTTCGGGCTGGCCTGCTGTGCTATCGAGATGATGGCCATGTCCGCGTCGCGCTACGACATTGCGCGGTTCGGCTCGGAGGTTTTTCGCGGCTCGCCGCGCCAGTCCGACCTGATGATTATCGCCGGGCGCGTCTCCAACAAGATGGCCCCCGTGATTCGGCAGCTTTACGACCAGATGCCCGAGCCCAAATGGGTGATCTCGATGGGGGCCTGCGCCACTTCCGGCGGCGTGTTCAATAACTACGCCCTGGTGCAGGGCGTCAACCAGGTGATTCCGGTGGATGTGTACGTCCCCGGCTGCCCGCCGCGCCCCGAGGCCCTCCTGTTCGCCATCACCCAACTCCAGAAGAAAATCATGAACGAGAAGGGCAGCTTCAAGCGGGCGTTGAATCTCTCTTGAAGGCGGAAGGCTGCTCCCCCGATGGCTCCTCCGCGGCGCCCTAGCACCGAGCACCCAGAACCCAGCCCTGATTATCAATGTAGAGGGAGAGCAATTACTTCCGCTTGGCCGTTTCCCTCAACCGTGACGCGCGAGCCTGTGGCGTTATGCTCGCGGCGGAGGTAGGCGAAACCGATCGGAGTTTGCGCCGCGGGGGAGAAAGCAGCGCTCGTGACGTGGCCCACCTCCTTGCCGTCGGCGGTCAGTTTGGCGCCGGCCGCGGGCAGAGTGGTTGCGGAGAACTTCACCCCGGTGAGGCGGCGGTTCACCTGGCCGCGTGAGCGCACGCGCTCGACAATTTCCTGCCCGGTGTAGCAGCCCTTGGTGTAGCTGATGTGCGAGTGCTCGAGCCCGGCCTCGTGCGGAATCACCTTGTCGTCGAAGTCGTGGCCGAACCAGGGCACACCGGCTTCGAGCCGCAGCGCGTTCACCGCGTCCCATCCCACCGGGCCGCCGCCGGCCGCGCGCGCCGCGTCGGCGAGCAGGCGCCACAGGGCGGGCAGCTTGTCGCGGTCGCAGATGAGCTCCAGCCCCGGCAGTCCGAAGCGCGAGGCGCGCACGGCCCCGCAGGGGATCGAGCCCAGGGCCACTTCGCGGTGGGAGTGCATTTCCATCGCTTCGAGCTTGAGCCCGCACATTTCATACGCCAGGCGCGGCGCGGCCGGACCTTCGAGCGCCAGCGCGCCGAGTTTGTCTGAGGCCGGCGCGAGCGTGGCGTCGTCCATGATGATGAACTTCTCGAGCGTTTCGTGTGTCCGCGCCCCCACCAGAACATGGCTGGTAATCAGGAAGCGGTCTTCGAGCGCCAGCACGCGCAGCTCCGCCAGGATGTGCCCCTGCGGATTGAGCAGCAGGCCAAGCGTGCCGTGGCCGGGCGCGAGCGACTTCACGTCGGGCGTGGTGACAGCGTTCAGGTAGCGGACGCGGTCCGGCCCGGTGAGCCAGAAGAAGGCCTGGTAGTTGACGTCCACCAGAGCCACCGCTTCGCGAGCCAGGCGGCACTCGCGCGCGGCATCGCCGAAGTGCGCCGGCAGTTCGCAGCCGAAGTACAGGCCAGGCGTGGCGCCGGCTTTGGCGTGCGCTTCGCGAAGTGGCGTGGCGAGGTTCATGGGATAATTTTATCTTAGCAGAGGCGGCGGTGGCCGGCAGGGAAGCGCCGCCGGGGCGGCAGCGCTATCACAATGATCCACGAAGTGATTCCGGTGGGCTGGCTACAGTGCAATTGCTCGGTGCTGGGCGACCCGGCCACGCGCGAAGCCATCGTTGTGGACCCCGGCGACGAAGTCGAACGAATCCTGGCAGTGGTCGCGCAGCACCAGCTCACGGTGCGCGCCATCATCAACACCCACGCCCACATTGACCACGTGGGCGGCTTGGTGAAGACCCACGAAGCCACCGGTGCGCCCGTGCTGATGCACCGCGATGACCTCGAGCTCTACCGCATCCTGGAAACGCAGGCCCGCATGATCGGCATGCCCGCGCCCCCGATGATGCAGATTGACGAGTTCCTCCGCGATGGAGACGTGCTGCAGTGGGGCCCCTACGAAGGGCGCGTGCTGCACACGCCAGGGCACTCGAAAGGGAGCTGCTGCCTGCACATTCCCAAGAGGGAAGTGGGAGACGTGGAGGAAGTGGGGGAGGTGAAGCAGGGCAAGGAGGTGGGAGAAAAAGGAGCAAAGGGACAGACACGACCCGCTCAGAACGAAGAAAGCAAGTTGATTGCGGGCGACACGTTGTTTGCCGGGAGCATTGGCCGCACAGACCTGTGGGGCGGCTCCCTTGACGCCATCCTCAAATCCATCCACACGAAGCTGCTGGCCCTGCCCGACGACACCGTGGTCTATCCCGGCCACGGCCCTGTCACCACCATTGGCGACGAGCGCGAGACGAACCCTTTTCTGCAACGGATGTAGGACTGATCAAGGGATTAGGCCATTGGACCATTTCGCCAGTGGGCCATTGCCGGGCATTGATTCAATGGTGGCATGGCCCAATGACCCTGTACAGCGAAGTTCTTGCTACATCCGGCGCAAGTCCTCCATCACCGATTGGATGAGTTCTTTGGCGTCGCTGAGCTGGCGCGAAATGAGCTGAATATCCATCGCTGGTTTGCGCGGGTCGCGCGTGGAGTGGCAATAGACGCCGTGCTGGCCCGCCAGGACCAGCGCGTTGGTCAATAAGTCCAGCGTGACCGCCAGCCGCCCGCGCTGCGGTCCCATCATCGTTTCGTAGTGCTCCAGCTCTTCCCGGTGGTCTTCCAGTGCCGACATGCGCGCAATCTCCCGCCCGCAGAGTAGCAGGTTCCGCGGCTAAGGGAAAAAAGGTAAGAAACACCCAAGAAAACCGGAAACGCCTGTTGGCGCGATAGCTACACCGCGGCGGGGCGGTATCTTTACTCGCTGCGGCGCGGGGCGCATAATCCGGCCCTGTCCCGCGACAGGCTGGGGCAGCGCCGGGAACGTCATGCGAAGGTCGGATCTCTCACGTCCGCCGAGAAAGGGCCGCATCGTGCGCACTTCCCAGATTGTGTTCGGTGAACGGCAACACCTTTTGCGCGTGCTGGATTCGTTGGAGCGCACTGCGATCACCAGGGCGCGTTTGCAGCAGGAGCGCCGCGTGCTCGAAGAAATGATTCACGCACGCACCCTGGAATTGAACACCATCAACTCCGGGTGGGACCAGAAGGTAGCTATGGTGCTGAAGGCGGACGTGCGCCCGGAGACGCTCGAGCAACTGGTCAGGCAGGCGCCGCGCACCGATTACTACCTGCTGCGCCTGATCAGCGAGCACCCCAAGGTACCGGCCAAGACGCTCAGCACGCTGGCCACGCACCACTACCCGGCCATCCGCGAGAACGTCGCGCGCCACCCTAATAGCGACGCGGCCACGCTTACCAAACTGAGCAAGGACCGCAGTATGCCCCTGTGGTACCTGGTGGCCTTCAATCCCAATACCCCCGCCGCGTTGCGCGGCAAGTTGCAGGAGCGCATGCGCAAGCAGTCGCCACAAGCGGGCAAGGCGAACTAGCGGCATTCCCCGGGCCGTCCTTTCGAGTAGAATCGGCCGGTGATGCCGCGCATCCCGGAGCAGTTCAACATTGCCGAATGGTTCGTCGAGCGGCCGGCGCAGGCGCATCCCGCGCGCGTGGCCATTGCCAGCGAACCGGCCCCGTTCACCTATGCGGCCTTGCGTGAGTTGGCCGCGCGGGCGGGAGGGGCGTTGGCGGCTGCCGGCTGCGCCCGCGGCGACCGCGTGTTGATTGCGCTGCCGGACTCGGCGGAGTTCATCGCGGCGTTCTTCGGCGCGGCACGCATCGGGGCCCTGGCTGTGCCGGTGAACCCGTTTTCGCGCAGCGCCGACTTCTCGTACTACCTTTCCGATAGCAGCCCGGCGCTGGCCATCGTTCATGCGGGGATCTTGCCGGAGTTCCTCCAGGCGCACTGGCGCCCGGAGCGCACCATCGTGGCCGGCGCGGGAGCAGAGGCGCGCGGCCGCGGCCCCATGCGCACCTGGGACGAGTGGGTCGGTGAGGCCGCGGGCGAATCCCCACCAGCGCCAACGAGTTTCACCGATCCCGCCTTTTTTCTTTACACTTCGGGCAGCACCGGCGGGCCCAAGGCCGCGGTGCACCGTCACGGCGACATGCTGGCCACCTTCGAGACGTTTGCCCGGGGCGTGCTGGGCGCCTCCGAACAGGATCGCACCCTCTCGGTCTCGAAGCTCTTCTTCGCCTATGGTCTGGGCAATGGGATGTACTTTCCGCTGGGCGCGGGGGCCACCACGATTCTCAACCCGGACAAGCCGCGGCCGGATAAGGTGCTTGAATTGGTAGCGAAGCACAGGCCCACGCTCTTTTTCACCGTGCCGACGTTTTACGCGGCGCTGTTGCGCGAGGCCGAGCAGGGCGCGGCGGCAGACTTCTCGTCGGTGCGCGTCGCGGTGTCCGCGGGCGAAGCGCTGCCCGTGGAAATCTTCGAGCAGTTCAAGCGGCGCTTCGGCCTCGAGATTCTCGACGCCATCGGCTCCACGGAGATGCTACACATGTTCATCTCCAGCGTGCCGGGGCGCATCCGGCCGGGCTCGTGCGGCTTCCCGCTGCCGGGCTACGAAGCCGCCATTGTGGATGAAGGCGGCCGCATCGTTCCGCAGGGCCAAACCGGCAACCTGTGGGTGCGCGGTCCCAGCGCCTTCAGCGAATACTGGGGCAAGCCGGAAAAGACCCAGGCGGCGCGCGCGGGCGAATGGGTGGTGACCGGGGACAAGTTCTACTGCGACCCCGACGGCTACTACTTCTACTGCGGCCGCAGCGACGACATGATGAAGGTCGCCGGCATGTGGGTGGCGCCCGGCGAAGTCGAGAATGCTCTGCTGGCGCATCCCGCTGTGGCGGAAGCAGCCGCGGTCGGGCGCGAAGTGGACGGCCTGACGCGCTTGGTCGGCGTGGTGGTGCTGCGCCACGGCGCCGCGGCCGGCCCCGCACTCGAAGATGAGCTGCGCCAATTCGTTCGCGCGCGGCTTACCGCATACAAGGCCCCGCAGCAAATTGTGTTCGCCGCCGAGCTGCCCAAGACCGCCACGGGCAAGATACAACGCTTCCGGCTGCGTCAAACCATTGCTGGGGAGGAGGCGTCCAGGGGATGATGGCTGCAATGCGATTGCGTTCCGTTTTGCGATGGGCGGGCCTAGCGGCGCTTTGCCTATGGGCGGGTGACGGCTCGCGCGCGCAGGGGCTCACCCCGCAGCCGGAGAATTGCACCGTCGAGGGCACGGTGGTGCGCGCCACCGACGGCCAGCCGCTGCGCCGCGCGCGCGTGCAATTGATTCGCGTGCAGGAGCAGCGCCCGGGACCGCCGCCGGGCATGCCGCAAGTTCAGGCGCCGAGGCCGCCGGGGCGTTCGCCCGTGGCGCTCACCGATTCGCAGGGCCGCTTCACGCTCACCGACGTGCAGCCCGGCCGGTACCGTATGTACGTCGAGCGCGGCGGCTACGTCCGCGCCGAGTACGGCCAGCGTTACCCGAACCGGCCGGGCACGCAACTCACGCTGGACCGGGGGCAAAAGGTGCGCGAGCTGCTCTTCCGCATGACCCCCGCAGCGGTGATCAGCGGCCGCGTCACCGACGAAGAGGGCGAGCCCGTGCCCAACGCCGGCGTGCAGGCGCTGCGTCAGGTGTACCAGCGGGGCCAGCGCACTTTTGCGAACTCCGCCAGCGTTTCGACCGACGACCGCGGCGAGTTCCGGCTCTTCGGCTTGGCGCCGGGGAAGTACTACCTGTCCGTGTCGCCCTCGGGGCAACTGCTGCAACTGCAAGCGCCGATGACGCGCGAAACGGGCTCGCCCGGCGAAATCTACGCGGTATCGTTCTACCCCGGCGCCACCGACCCCGCGCGCGCCGCGCCCATTCAGGTCGCGGCCGGGGAAGAGCTCAGCCAGATGAACCTGACCCTTACGCCGCAGCGCGCCGTGCGCGTCCGCGGCAAAATCCTGACGCCGCCGGGTTGGGAGCCAGACGCGAAGGGCCGCGGCGGCTTGCAGGCCATGTTGCTGCGCCGCGGGACCGGGGGCGGGCGCGGCCTCAACATGCAGGGCGACGTGGAGCAGGATCAGATGCAATTCGAGTTTCGCAACGTGACCGCGGGCTCGTACTACCTGATGGTCAACGCCAGCCAGGAGCGCCGCTGGTTGAACCACGTCGAGCCGCTGGAGGTCGGCTCGACGGACGTGGAAGGCGTCACCGTGGCCATGCGCCCGCCCAGCGAAGTCAGCGGCAAGGTGCGGCTGGAGGGCGCCACCGACGTGAAGCTCGAAGGCGTCCGCGTGATGTTCCTGCCTGAACTGGAAATGCAGGGCAATCCCGGGGGGCGAGTCAACGCGGAGGGCGCCTTCACCGCGCAGAACCTCTCTCCGGATACGTTTCGCGTCAGCGTCCAGGGCCTGCCGTCCGAGTTCTACTTGAAGTCCGTGCGCGTCGGAGCAGAAGAGTTCGTCGAAACCGGAGTGCCCATTCCGGGCAAGGCCGGCGGCCAGCTCGAAATCGTGCTTAGTGCGGCCAGCGCGCGCGTCGAAGGGCAGGTGCTCGATGGCGACAGCCTGCCCGTCGCCGGCGCGTACGTGGCGCTGGCGCCCACAGCGCCCAAACGGCGCGCCAACTGGTACTACTACAAGAGCACCACCACCGACGCCGCGGGGAAGTTCTCCATCGCCGGCATTGCCCCCGGCGAGTACAAGCTGTTCTCCTGGGACGACGTGGACTCCGGCGCGTGGCAGGACCCGGAGTTCCTCGCCCTGTACGAAGACCGCGGCATGAGCGTGCAGCTCAGCGAAAACAGCATCCGCGCCGTGGAACTGAAGCTGTTGCCGCCGCGGTGAAACGACGTTGAAGGTTGAAGGGTCAAAGTGTTGAAGGTTCTTCCCCGCGCAGCGTGGGCCAAACTTCAACTCCAGACTCCTTAAACGGTCTAACCTTCAACTTTCCAACCGTTCTTTACTTCGCTCCTGCGGTGACAATGTCGCCCTTCATGCTGCTGATGGCCGCCAGCACTTCGCCTTTTTCCTTGGCCGGCACCTTGAACTTGTCCAGCGTGGCCACCAGGTGCTTCACGGCGATCTCCCAGTGGGCCTCGGTGATGTTCAGGCCGTCGTGCACGGTCTTCATGCTGCGCCCGGTGTAGATGCACGGTCCGCCGGTGGCGTTGCAGAGCTGGTCCACTACGAGCTGGCGGATCTTGCCGAGGGAGTCCTTGCTGTGGTGCTTGAAGAAGCGGCCCAGCTCGGGGTCGCCGGCCATGCGCCCGATGAAGTCGTCGGTGACTGCGGCCAGCGCGTCGTACCCGCCCAGCCGCTTGTACAACGTTTCCTGCTTCATTTGCGCGAAAACAGCCGCGCCCAAGAACAGCCCCAGGGCCACCACTCCCACGAAAGCAATCCTTGCCCCACGTCTCATTGTCGTTCTCCTTTGGTCAGGTCGGAGAGACCCGTCTGGTTGCGTCCTTTTATCACATACGGAGCGCCGTTGGAAACGGATGTGGCAGAAGGCAGAAAGCAAGTAGCCATCGCGGCTATACGGGAGTGTTTCAAGCCGACAGCTGAAAGCGGACGGCTGAATGCGGACCGCGGATAGCTGACAGCCAGCAGCCGGGCCGTCTTGTCCTTCTGCCTTCTGCCTTTTTGCTTGTGCCTTCTATAATGAGCGGCATGGGATACCGTGCGGGATTCGTGGGCGTGCTGGGGCGGCCGAACGCGGGGAAGTCCACGCTGGTGAATGCGCTGGTGGGGCAGAAGGTGGCCATCGTCTCCGAGAAGCCGCAGACCACGCGCAACCGCATCATGGGGATCGTGCAGCGCCCGCAGGCGCAGGTGGTGCTGATGGACACGCCGGGGCTGCACCGGCCCCATTCGGCGCTGGGGCGGCAGATGCTCGGCGAGATTGAGCAGGCGCTCGGCGGTGTGGACGCGCTGGCCGTCATGGTGGACGCCGCCGAGCCCTTCGGCCCCGGCGACCGCCACGTGCTCGAACGCGCCCGTCGCTTCCGCGGCGCGCGGCTGCTGCTGCTGAACAAGATTGACCGGGTGGCCAAGGCGGCGCTGCTCCCGATGATGGAACGGTACGGGCGCGGCGGGGACTTCGGGGAGATTATCCCCATCTCGGCGCTCACCGGGGCGGGCCTGCCGCTCGCCCTCGAAAAGATGATCGCCGCGCTGCCCGAGAGCGCGGCGCTCTTCCCGGACGACCAGTTCACCGACCAGCCCGAGCGCTTCCTGGCCGCCGAGTTCCTCCGCGAAAAAGCCCTCGCCGCCACGCGCGAAGAGGTGCCCCACGGCCTGGCCGTGCTGGTGGACCGCTTCGCGGAAGGCGCCAGGGTGGTGCGCATCCAGGCGACCATTTTCGTTGAGCGGGAAGGGCACAAGGGCATCGTCATCGGCGCACGCGGCGCCCGGCTGAAGAAAATCGGCACGGCCGCGCGGCTCGAACTGGAGGAGCTGCTCGGCGTCAAGGTGTTCCTCGAATTGTTCGTCAAGGTGCAGCCGGGCTGGCGCGACAAGCCCGGGATGGTGCGGCAGTTGGATTGGCGGGCGTGGCAAGGCAGTGGCGAGTGACGGGTGACGGGGGGCCGGTTGGCGTGGCAGCAGGCAAGTCCGTGACGGGCGACGGCGCTTGCTAGGTATGTACAAGGGACTCCCCGTTGGTAGGGTCATGCAAGCTACTGGAGATACAGCGGTTACAGAATTGTAACAAAAAGGTACAATTCGATAAGGCCTTTGTATTCTTGAATATCTGGGATGGTACCAAAGATTCTCTGGTACTCGGTAGTCGAGGGTGTCTGGGAAGGAAGCCTGACTCTCCTTGGTGGGCTCCGGGGGAAGGGGACCAGCTTCCAGATGCAGGGTACCGGGGCATGGCCGGGGCCTGCGGACCTGGCGTGATGCGCACCCTGGCACCAAGCGCCTGAAACCCGCCTGCCCGGCTTATCTCATCGCAGCACATCGTTGTGGAGTATAGCTGAATTGGTATGGTTTGTCAATGGGAATGCGGTGGCATCGCCGGGAGCTATGATGCGGCAGAAGGCAGAACGCAGAACGCTGAACCCTGAAAGCTGAAGGCTGAAAGCTGCAGGCTCACACCGAGGTGTGGAGTAGTTCTATCTTAAAACCGTTTGGCTTGCTGGTCGAACTTCTGGTCGACCAAGTTGGGACGTTGAATCTTGACGCCCTGTTCGTCTCTAAAAGGCAGGCTACGGAGACCCCGAAACGATAGCCAGTTGAAACTGGTCACCACCGCGAAGTCGCGGTCCTTTACTAGGATTTTTGCGTGTGTGTTTCCCAGGCGGCTGAAGTGAAAGTTGGAATACTGCCTGGCTAGATGGGTAAGCTTGTCCTTTGCCTCCTGATCTTCCGGAACCGCATCCTGCGTGGGGTTCTGCGATATCCCGTAGCCGATGTACACTTCTACACCATTCTTAAGCAGATTCTCCAGGTTCTTGAGGAATTTGATGTCGACGACCGCGCCCCTTATCCATGGGGCTATTATGAGCAGTCTCTGCCTCGTTGTTGTAAGCGCGTCTTGAAGCAGCGGCGGGTGGTCAAATGTGCTGAGGTCGACAACCGGGCCTTGGCCTAGTTCGCGCTCTGCCCATAAGCGGTTCTCCTGCGCCTCCTTCAGCTTGATCTCTAGTGTTTGCCTCTCCGCATTATCCTGCACATCACGTAAGTCTTCCTCAGCCTGACTGACGAGAAGCCGCGCTGATGTTGCTGAGGCGGCCAACTCCCTCAGTCTCTCGCTGTCTACCCCTAGGGCGTTCTTAGCCTCCAAAGCAGCGTCGTGGCCCGGGACGGAACTCCGGAGGCCGCTCTCTATGCCTTGTTTACTCGGTCCCCCCATTTGGGCATAGGCGATCTCGTGGTCTCGGGACAGTATTCCATCAATCGCGAAGGCGACCTGAATTTCGTGGCCGGTGTTTGAAACGTACGTGAGAGCGACGGCAGGCAAGTAAAACTTCTGGGTCTTTTCGATGCTCTTTACGGCGAGGAGTTCCCTCTTATACCGGTCAGGGTTGCCTAAGGCCCGGACAATTCTACCAACCTCGACAGCATCTAAGTCCGAAAGCCTAGGACGCCTTGCGGGAAATGCTTGAATCTCGAACAGGCCCCTTTCCTTGAGGGCTTCGTACCGGAGGAACGGTATGCTGCCATACCACCTAGCCCGCCGGAGAAGTGCGTCGTAGTGAATGGTAAAAATGCGTGCCTCTGGTTCCTGCGCCTCCGCCGTCTGGATAGTTCTCTTGCCCTTGGGAGTCAACCTAAGCGTCTGGATTTGTGAGCCCGGCTCGGCTAGGAGCGCAATACTCTCAGCTTGCGCCAAGCTAACTTGAACTGCCCTTACTATTTGCTCGTCGAGACCCAGGAATGCACTGATTTCCGATGTTTCTGACAAACTCTTATCCAGACACTTTAGGACAAATTCTTCTATCGGGGGAATTCTTTTTCGAGCCATGGTAAGGCCGGTTAGGGTAACGGCATAGATAGGGAGACCAACCTCCGCATAGTCTGCGATACGGTAACCCGCCCGCTGTTGGTACTTCCGGACAACGTCCTCAGGTTGCATTCAGTCTGGTTCCTTTACACAACAATCTTGCGGGTGTGCGTCAATATACGCGATTACTTTGGCGAAGGGATTCTCGCCTTGGGAGAAACGGAGAAAACCAAGGTCGCCAACCAACACAAGGTTCTGGCGAGCTCTGGAAAGGGCAACGTTCAGCCTACGTCGTTCCTTCAAGAAGCCAAGACGGCCTTGTCTGTTCGATCGGGTTACCGAATATATGGCGATTTCTGCTTGCCGTCCCTGGAAGGCATCAATCGTATGAAATTCCACTTTGAGAGCTTGACCATAGGACACATGTGAGGCATATGTCCGTTCCAGGACGGCTTTTTGTCCGGAGTAACCTGTAAGGACGGCAACGGTGTACTCGCGATTGGCTATCGCTGCCAAGTGACCGAGCTTTTTGAGAATCTTGGCAACGACGATCGCTTCGCAGGGATTCGAAAATGTAGTCTCAAAGGGGTTTTCAAAACGATCGCCAAGACTTGAAGTGGTTATCCAAGTAACCGGCCGCGGCAAGATGCTGCGGAACGTGGAATCGATTTCGATATCAGCGCTTTCCAGGCTCCCTTCATAAAAACAGGAACTGACAAGGCGGCCGATTGGCGAAATCATGCGATGCTGTCGGGACAAGGGAGCCCTGCACTCCTTAGGTAGATGGGCCAGGAGTCGATCAAAAAGGGTAGTTTCCACATCAATCTTGCTCAGGGAGTATTGATCGAGAATATCTTTGTCCGTCAGCCCCTCCTCGAGAAAAGGAGGCAATTGGCGTCGGTCACCCACCATTACCCATCGCTTCGAACGAACGAGGGGGACGAGGGCCTCAGTTGGTGTAGCCTTCGATGCCTCATCGAGAATGCAAAGGTCGAACTCCAGGTCTTGCAAGCCGCGCAGTCCTGCAATTCCCACGCAAGTGCCGGCTACAACTTGGCAGGAAGCGACCAAGGCTGCATGAAAGTCAGCACCCCATCCGAACCGGCTGGACCACTCAGCATGAATATCGAGAAGGTCTTTTAGCCTTCGGGCCGTGGGAGTCTTAGGGAAGTGGTCTTCAGCCCAAGATTTCAGTTCCTCAGGTGACGCTTCCAACAGGTCCTTGGCAATCGGATCCCTCTTGAGTTCCTCTCTAATCGAATCGCGCTCCTTTATCATCCTTTTGCGTTGCTCGCGGCTTCTTGCAATGTTCTCGTCAATTGCTACCAATTCCTGATATTGGGAGGGGGTTCGGTTCTTAGGCCGAAAGGTCTTTAGCAAAGGGTTCAGGTCGAGCAATTGCTGGCGTTCCTCCACCTGTCGCGCAATGTCCTGCTCCAATGTCTCCGTGTGTCGCACTAAAGCACTCACTCTTTCGAGGAGTTGGCCAACCCGGAGCTGCTGAAGCGATACGCCGCTTGCTCGTGCCAATGCCTTAAGGTAGGTTTCGCCTTTAGCGAGAACATCCTTTTTCCAAGATTCGATTTGACTGTCAAGAAGCAAACCGGTGATTTCCTTGGCCACCCTTCCCGTTTCGGCCCGACCGATGCGGACGATCTTGAAGGACGGGTTATGCCTGATAAGTCTCTCAAGGGCGTTGTCTAAAGCCACATGAGTTTGGGATGTCACGAGAATTCGAACTCTCGGGTTACGTTCAAGCGTCTGGAGAATTAGTTCGGCAATAAAGGTCGTTTTCCCGGTGCCGGGTGGTCCCTCAACAAGCAGGAACGCCTCAGAACCAAGGGCTTTCTCAAGGGCAACGAGTTTTGGCGGGTCAAGATTGTCATGAAACAACCTTTGGACCTGCACTTGGATAGGTAGGGGAGATTGTTCTGGGGTAATGAGCAGCCTACCTAGGTCTTTTGATACTGCGCGCTCGAATCGCACCGCATCCAGTGCCGCTCTCTGCCGTTCAATGGCGGCAACCGAAGCAGAAGTATCCACATAGAGTTTCCCTCTTTGCGGAACATCATAGGGAGGTCCCGTAGAAACGTACAAGGCAAGAGTTCGGGCCGTTACCTCCGCGACTTCCCCGGTTACGAACACGAGCTTATCCTCTTTGACTTGCCTTGTTTGCCCAACTATTTCCTCGCCGACAGTCTCAGCCAGGTCGAAGGTAATTCGGTTTCCATCAGTTGAGAAGCCGCTGTACCCGATTGGATGTTCCCTTCGCCTCTCCATATCGGTTTTTGCCTTCAATATGCTGTACCATGACCGGAACAAATCAAACTCCCGTTGTTCAATGGCGTATGCGCGAAGCCTGCTTTGATGGAAGTCAACCTGGAGCAGAAGTTCTTTTAGGCTCTTGTTTGCGCTGATCAAATCATGAGGGGCACCAAAGACAAACCTGCAGCCAGCGAGAAAGGTCGAGTCCCGCAATTTCTCCAGTAATGTTGGGGAGACACGGCGGGCGTTGACGACAGCCAGTATTGGCAAACCGCTTTGATGGGTTGCGACGTGCAACGAGTATTGGCTGCCGTACACCGAATAGTGGCCAGCCACAGGGGTGCCGCCCTGAGGCGAATAAGGCTCAATTCCCCAAACCGTTTCGAGGTCTTCCAAAAGAGCGGCTTGTATTTCGTCCTTGGATTCTGCGGGAAATTCGCACCGAAGCTGAACTACTGCGTGCGCAGATAGTTCAAGGTAAATTGGCTCAAGCCTGGCTATTTCCGCATGGCGACTTTCTTGGATGCCGTCTAGCTTTGCAAGCAAGACATCGGCGTTCAGAGGGCGCTCCTGCGGGTCGTTGGACAAACAGCATTCGAGGAGATCCCTAACAGGATCCGGAATAGTTACCTGATCAAGGGCGGCCAAGAGGCTATCCCGGTCATGCAGCTTTACGTTGGTGAGACAATCCAGTACGACGGCCGCAAAACCATGGACGTCCCTCGTATAGGAATAAGCGCCATCGTCTGCTTCGGGTGGCGCGTAGGGGATTGACTGAAAAGTGCCCAGCGTGACTCCGGGTTCCAGCCATGTCTTAAGTTTGGAAATGCCAAAGTCAGTGAGCTTTGGTTGGCCGGCCGAGTCGATCAGGATGTTGGAGGGCTTGACATCCCGATGGGCTAGCTGGCGCGAGTGGGCAAAGGCTAATGCTTCTAGGACCGGCCTTCCATAGTTTCGGTAAAATGAGTCCCAATCTTCCAACGCGAGAGCGTACTTTGATAGATCCTTTTCGCACCATTCGAGGACAAGAAATGGCAGACCCGTGTCTTCCTGTTTGCCCCAGTCATAGAGTTCCACAATATTCTGATGCCGTAACTCGCGGAGCGCGCGCAACTCCCTGTTGAAAGCCTCCTGCAGGATGTTCTCTTCAATTGAACCCCTTTCAAAGATCTTGACTCCCACCTTTTTGCCGTCCAAATGGGCATCCACTGCAGGGTAGACCTTCGCCATTCCTCCCTGCCTGAATTTTGACTGGAGTACATACCTGCCTGCGAGGATTTTGAGCTCTTTGTTCAATGATAAGTACAGGGGATTATTGTACGCATGGCGTCAATAGTCCAGCTAGAACGCGGGATAATTGCATCCGCGCCGAATGACATTAACGTCGGTTCGCCTTAATGAGAGATAAGATCTAGCACCAACGTTGCAAGACTCATAACACGGTTTCGCGGCAGACTTCTTCGAGGGTGGTCATGCCGGCGGCGCATTTGATGAGGCCGGAGCGGCGCAGGGTAATCATGCCCATTTCGAGGGCTTTCTTCTTCAGTTCCAAGGCGGAGGCGCCCACCAGGATAAGTTCCTTGAGCTCGTCGGTGATCTCCATCACCTCGTAGAGGCCGCAGCGGCCCTTGTAGCCGGAGTTGTTGCAAGTGGCGCAGCCCTTGCCGTGATAGACCTTGGTGGTCTTCAGATCTTCCTTGGTGTAGCCGGCGTCGAGCAGGGCCTGCTCGGGCATGGGCATTTCGGTCTTGCAGCCGGAGCAGATGCGGCGCACCAGGCGCTGGGCGCAGATGAGGTTGACGGAGGTGGCCACCAGAAACGGTTCGATGCCCATGTTCATCAGGCGGGAGATGGTGGAAGGCGCGTCGTTGGTGTGCAGGGTGCTGAGCACCAGGTGGCCGGTGAGCGCGGCCTTGACGGCGATTTCGGCGGTTTCGAAGTCGCGGATTTCGCCGACCAGGATGATGTTGGGGTCCTGGCGGAGGAAGGCGCGGAGGGCGGAGGCGAAGTTGAGGCCGATCTGGTCCTTCATCTGCACCTGGTTGACGCCGACGAGCTGGAACTCGACGGGGTCCTCCGCGGTCATGATGTTGGTCTCCGGGGTATTGAGGCGGGAGACGGAGGAGTACAGGGTGTTGGTCTTGCCGGAGCCGGTGGGCCCGGTGACCAGGACCATGCCGTAGGGCCGGAGGATGTTGCGCTCGAACTTGGTGAGGGACTCCTGCTCGAAGCCCAGCTTGGTCATGTCCAGCCGCAGGTTCTCCTTGTCCAGCAGGCGCATGACGATCTTTTCGCCGTGCAGGGTGGGGACGGTGGAGACGCGGAAGTCCAGCTCCTTCATCTTGCCGTCTTTGTTGAAGCGGATCTTGATGCGGCCGTCCTGGGGCAGGCGCTTCTCGCTGATGTCCAGCTTGGCCATGATTTTGATGCGGCTGGTCATGGCGTCTTTGAGCTTGGTGGGCGGGGTCATGATGTTCTGGAGGACGCCGTCAATGCGGAAGCGGACGCGGTATTCCTTTTCGTAAGGCTCGATGTGGATGTCGGAAGAGCCGCGCTTGAGCGAATCGGTGAGGATGAGGTTGACGAGTTTGACCACGGGGGCTTCGTCGGCGGCCTTTTCGAGCGAAGCCATGTCCATTTCGGTTTCTTCGGCCTGGAGCTCGACGTCCACGGCCTCGTCGGCGGCAATGTCCTTCATCACCTTGTCGAGGTCCTGGGCGGATTGCGCTTCGCCGTAGAACTTGGAGATGGCTTCGCCGATGGCGGACTCGGAGGCCACGACAGGCTCGACGTTGAAGCCGGTCATGAACTTGATGTCGTCCATGGCGAAGACGTTGGTGGGATCGGTCATCGCGATGGTGAGGGTGGAGCCGACGCGGGAGAGCGGAACGATCTGATAGCGGACGGCGGTCTCCTGGGGGATGAGCTTGGTGACCTGCGGGTCCACTTCGTAGTACTTCAGGTTGATGCTGGGGACGCCGTACTGGCGGGAAAGCACGGCGGTGACTTCGTCGTCGGTGACGATGCCCATCTTCACCAGCACCGCGCCCAGGCGGCCCCCGTTCTGCTTCTGGAAGTCGAGGGCCTTCTTGAGCTGATCCTGGTTGATCAGGTTCTCTTTGACGAGAATCTCGCCCAGCCGGGCAGACATTCTGGCGGCTCCCTCAGTCCCGCGCGCGCGGGACGCAGTTGGACCTGCGAAGGCAGGTCACAGTAGCACGCTCCCCCGGTCGAAACAAACCCCATGCTGTGGAACTACGGAGGAATCGTAATCCCCGGAAGGCGTGGTGTCAAGAAAAGGGGCGGTGTGGCAAAGCTGCCACAGTGCCTTGTGGCGTGGTATGCTGAGGCGGAAATGCGGGGAATGGGAACCGTCAAGAGCAAGAAGGACCCGGAGGCGCAGAGGACGCGGAGGATCGCAGAGAAGAATCCTGCGGCGATGCTGCGCGCGTTCTACGAGACGCTGTATGCGGATTTGGGGCCGCAACGGTGGTGGCCGGCGCGCACGCCGATTGAGGTGATCGTGGGGGCCATCCTGACGCAGAGCACGGCGTGGACGAATGTCGAACGAGCCATGGCCAACCTGCGGCGCGAACGGCTGCTGACGCCGGGGGCTTTGGAGCGCGTGCCGCCCGCGCGGCTGGCGCGGCTGGTGCGGCCGTCGGGGTACTTCCGGCAGAAGGCGCGGAAGCTGAAGGCGTTCGTCGGGTGGCTCGCGCGCGAGCATGGCGGTTCGCTGGGGCGGATGTTTCGGGCGCCGACGGCGGAGCTGCGTGAGCGGCTGCTGGGCGTCCACGGCGTGGGGCCGGAGACGGCCGACTCCATCCTGCTCTACGCGGGCGGGCACCCGGTGTTTGTGGTGGACGCGTACACCAAGCGCGTGCTGGTGCGGCACGGGCTGGCGGGCGCGCGCGCGGGATATGAGGAGATGCGCGGGCTCTTTGAGGCCAACCTGCCGCGCGACGCGAGAATGTGGAACGAGTATCACGCGCTGCTGGTGCAAGTCGGGAAAAACTGGTGCCGGCCGAAGGAAGCGAAATGCGGGGAGTGTCCGCTGGGGAAATATCTGTAATTGGAAAGGTGCGAGTCAGGTTGGCAGAAGGCAGAACTACTCCGCAAGGGAGGGCTGAAAGCTGATAAGTGAAGGCTGATAGCTGACTGCTGACTGCTAAACGAAATGGCCGAGACAGCGAAAAAGACGAAGCGGGAGCGCACCAGCCGGTTGTGGCTGGGGTTCGGCGGGCTGTTGGTAGCAGTGCTGCTGGGCGGGGTGTTCACGCTGGGGTCGCTGAATGCGCCGTTCGCGCCGGATACGCGGACGGAGTTCCTGGTGCTGTTCGCGCTCTCCACGTTCAACATTGCGGCGCTGTTTATTTTTGGGCTGATCCTGGTGCGGAGTTTGTTCCGGCTGTGGGCGGAAAGGCGCGCGGAGCAGCTCGGGGCGCGGTTCAAGACCAAGATGGTGCTGGGGGCCATGGGCATCAGCGTGCTGCCGCTGGTGTTCATGTTTTTCATTTCATATGCGCTGATGAACCGCACGCTGAACAAGTGGTTCCCCCGGCCGCTGGAAATCGCCGCGCGCGCGAGCCGGGACCTGATAGGCCAATTGCGCGATGCCGACCTTAGGACTTTGCAACAAATCGGTATTTCGGCTACCCCCCATCTGGACAAGAAGTCAGGCCGACGTTGGAGCACCGAAGACCTGCCAGCCTGTTCAGCCGTTGCTTTCGGCGCTGACGCCGCGTGGACGCTGACGAGGGAGGGGAAGGTGGCAGCCGGCTTTTCGAGAAAAGGAAACAGGCCGCTGGATCCGAGCGACCCCAATCAGTGCCTAACCGGGAGTCCCCAGGCTCCTTATTTCGAACCAGTATTTAACAAAGCGTTTGTGAACGGGGCGGAAATCTGGCTTGGCGAGGGAGATGAGTTTCTGGCCGTCCGGGTTCCACTGGCCCCGGAAGGCACCTTGTTGGTGGGGCGGCGGTTGCCAGCGTCTTTCTGGGCCCAATACGCAGAGGTTGATCGGCAGTTGGCCGCCTATAGCTCCCAAGGGCAGGAGTTGCGCACGTTCAAGAACCAGATCTTGCTGACGCTGGGGCTGTTCACCGTGCTGCTGATGTTTTCAGCGACGTGGTTCGCGCTGTTCCTGGCCAAGCAGGTGACCCAGCCGATTGCGGCGCTGGCCGCGGGCACGCAGGAAGTGTCGCGCGGGAATCTGGGCTACCAGGTGAACGTGGAGGCGCGGGACGAGCTGGGCGCGCTGGTCAAGTCGTTCAACGAAATGACCCAGCAACTGGCGGACAGCCGGCGGCAGGTGGACGAGTTCACGCGCAGCTTGCAACAGGCACTCACGGAGATCGAAGAGCGGCGCAAGCTGATGGAGACGATTCTCGAGAATATTCCCACCGCGGTGCTCTCGCTGGACGCGACCGGGACCATCACGCGGGCCAATCAAGTGGTGGAACGGATGTTCGGCGCGGGGGCGCGCGGCCGGCGGACGCTGGCGGAATTGATGGGCGCGGAAGCGGCGCGCGGCGTCGAGAACCTGATGCGCAAGGCGCTGCGCATGGGCAGCGCAACCGAAGAGTTTGAGATTGAGCTGCCGGCGGCCGCGGGCGCTACGGCGGGGCCCGGCGCGGGCGCCGTGCTGCAAACGGCGGTGACGGTGAGCGCCCTGGGGCCGCGGCGGTCCAACCCGGGATTCGTGGTGGTGATCGACGACTTGACGGACTTGCTGCGGGCGCAAAAGGCGGCGGCGTGGCAGTCGGTGGCGCAGCGCATCGCGCATGAGATTAAGAACCCGCTGACCCCGATACAACTCTCCGCGCAAAGACTGGTGAAGTATCTGAACGGGGGAGTGGATGCGAAGCAGGGGGCACAAGCCCTTCCGCCGGCGCCCCCCGCGTCAGGGCAAGCAGGAGCGGCTGTGCCACGGGAGCTTTCGGCGCTGGTGAGGGAGTGCGCGGGACTGATTGAGCGGGAAGTGGGGACGCTGAAGGCGCTGGTGGACGAGTTCTCGCAGTTTGCGCGCTTCCCGACGGCGCGGCCGGCGCCGGTGGAGTTGAACGCGCTGGTGGCGGGGGCGCTGGAGGTGTTCGCGGGGCGGCTGGACGGCATCGCGGTGCGCACAGAGCTGGGCGCGAACCTGCCGGAGATCAAGGCGGACGCGGAATTGCTGCGGCGGGTGCTGGTCAACTTGATTGACAACGCGGCGGAGGCCATGGAAGGGTCGGCGGCGCGCGAACTGAGAATTGCGACGCGAGCCGGCGGGGAAGGGGAGTCGGTGGAGATTGTGGTGGCCGATAGCGGGCACGGCATCTCGCCGGAGGACAAGGGCAAGCTCTTCCTGCCGCACTTTTCGACGCGCGGGCGCGGCACGGGGCTCGGGTTGGCGATCGCCGCGCGCATCGTGGCGGAGCACGGCGGCACGATCCGCGCGGAAGACCATAGCCCGGTAGGAGCGAGGTTGGTGATTCGGTTGCCGGTGGCGGAAGTGGTTAAGGAGAGTGTGTGATGGAGTGATTGGGTGATTGTGTGAATGCGGCCGCCCTGTTCCGAACGGCGGTCCATCACCAAATGACACCATCACGCAATCGCTCGAATCAGAGTCCATGGCGCAATCGATCCTCATTGTGGACGACGAGGCGGGCATCCGGCAGTCGCTGGGGGCCATCCTGCGCGACGAAGGGTACCGCGTGGACGCGGTGACCACCGGGGAAGAGTGCCTGAAGGCCCAGAAGGCCGCGCCCTACGACCTGGTGCTGCTGGACGTGTGGTTGCCGGGGATGGACGGGCTGGCCACGCTGGAAAAGTTGCGCGCCAACGGCAACGGCCCCATGGTGGTGATCATCTCCGGGCACGGCAACATCGAGACAGCGGTGCGGGCAACGAAGCTGGGGGCGTTTGACTTCGTGGAGAAGCCGCTGTCGCTCGAAAAGACGGTGCTGGTGGTGCGGCACGCGCTGGAGCACCTGCGCCTGGCGGAAGAGAACAAGCGGCTGCGGGCGGAGCTGGAGGAGCGGGTGCGCATCATCGGGGAAAGCGTGCCGATGAAGGCGCTGCGGCAGCAGATCGCGCTGACCGCGCCGACCAACGGGCGCGTGCTCATCTTCGGCGAGTCGGGCACGGGGAAGGAACTGGTGGCGCGGGCGCTGCACGCGCAGAGCCAGCGGTCGCACATGCGGTTTGTGGAGGTGAACTGCGCGGCCATCCCGGAGGAGCTGATTGAGTCGGAATTGTTCGGCCACGTGAAAGGCAGCTTCACCGGAGCGAGCGAAGACAAAGTGGGCAAGTTCCGCAAGGCCGACGGCGGGACCATCTTCCTCGACGAAGTCGGGGACATGAGCGCGAAGACGCAATCGAAAGTGCTGCGGGTGCTGGAGGAGCAGCGCTTCGAGCCGGTGGGGTCGAACCAGCCGGCGCGGGTGGACGTGCGCGTGCTGGCGGCGACCAACAAGAACCTAGAAGAGGAAACGGCGCGCGGAACGTTCCGCGAAGACCTCTTCTACCGGCTGAACGTGATCCCCTTCTTCGTGCCGGCGCTGCGCGAGCGCACCGAAGACATCCCCATTTTGGCGCGGCACTTCATCGGGGAGTTCAGCGCGTCGTACGGGCGCAAGCCGAAGGAGATCAGCGAAGGGGCGCTCGAAGTGCTGGTGCGCTACGCCTGGCCGGGGAATGTGCGCGAGTTGAAGAACCTGGTAGAGCGGCTGGTGATCATGGTGCCGCACGGGCGCATCGAGCCGCACCACCTACCGCCGGAAGTGTTCCGCGGGGCGGCGCGCAGCCCGCAGCAGCCCTACGCCACGCTGCACGAAGCGCGCGCGGCGTATGAACGCGAGTTTGTGCTGCGCAAGCTCGAAGAGCACCGCTGGAACATGACCCACACCGCCGCGGCGCTGGGGCTGGAGCGCAGCCACCTGTACCGCAAGATGAAAGTGCTGGGGATCAAGTCGCAGAGCGGGGAAGAGGAGCGGGGAACTTAGAACTTAGCAGCTTGTTGAAAAACCCCGATAGTTGTCATTGCGAGCCGCGGAAGGCGGCGAGGAATGTGCATTTCCTGGCATTGTTCTGCAAAATGCAGATCCCTCGCTTCGCTCGGGATGACAGTCAAAAGCACTTTTTCAACAAGCTGTTAGAACGCAGAACGCAGAACGCAGAACGCACATAGAGGCGGGCCGTTGGGCGCAGGTCGCGGGGGCAGGGAAGAGAAACGCCGATACATCTTGTTAGGGAGGAAGAACGCATGGGCCGGGTTGGCCGAAGTCTCTGCATGCTGGCAGCCGTCCTGGCGATGCCGTCGGTGTCGCCGGCGCAGGAGTTCTGGGAGAGGAAGCCTTACACTGAGTGGACCGAAAAGGAGTGCCGCAGAATCCTGGAGGACTCCCCGTGGGCGCGCCAGCATTTGGTCAGCAGCATTTCCCTGCGCCCGCTGAAATTAGAGCCGCCCACGGGAGAAGCTCCGGTGACGGGTCCGCCCGGACGGGAATCCAATCCGCGCATCGCCTACACAGGGCAAGTCCGTTCGGCCATGCCGGTGCGGCAGGCTCTGGTGCGCCTGGAGCAGATCACGGCCAAGTACCCGGCCATGAGCGACGAACAGCGCCAAGCCTTCGACCAGCGGGCGCAGAAATTCCTGGACACGTCCTTTGCGGAGGCGATTGTCATTTATGTGGAATACAAGTCCAACGTCCCGCCCTACCAGAGCGAACTCAGTTACCACTGGCAGGGGGTCACGCTGGAGCAAGCCCGGAACCAGATGTTCCTCATTATTGACGGGGGCGAGAAGACCCCGCCCGTCCAGTATGTCCATCAGGTGGGCGCGGGTTTCCACCTGGTTTTTGCGCGCACCAGTAGCAACGAGCCCGTAGTCGGGCCGCGGGCCCGGCGCATGCGGGTAGAATTCCAGCACCCGCGCGTCGCGGAACTGGCGGCTACGCAAATCCTGCTGACGTTCGATCTTGCGCAGATGCAAGCGCAGGGGAAGCCGGCCTTCTAACAGGATGAGAATCGGCTCCACCGGCGCCTCCGTGTTGCTTGCCTGTTCCTTTTTCTGACCTGAAGGAAATGGATGTCGTACAGACCATTCGTTTGGTAGCGCCCACCGGCCGTCTGCGGGAACAAGTGCTGAAGCCGCCTTGGGAAGACTCACAAGGGCTGAGAGGCGAGGGTGTTTGCCCGGAATGGAGGACCTCAGTTTCGGCGGTTACAACGATCTTTTCTTGATGAGCTCCTACGGATAGGGCGGCGTGAACATCAGGGGCGACTACTGGGTGTCCCAGCCGGAACGAAAAGAGTTCGCCCGCCTGCGGAACTATCCCCAGCTACGAATAGACGATTCCCGCAAGCGGCTCCAGTCCTTTCAAAAGCACAGCGGATTTGAGTGGACGGAAACAGAGTGTGAATGGAAAAGAGGACGGCTCGTCGTTGTGAAGACCGTGGAGCAAAGGGCAGTTTGGGACAAGGCCGATCCGCACATGGAGATCGTAACCACGGAATGGAAGCGAGGGCGAATGGTCGTAACGAAACGGGAGCGGCGCAAGGAGGCTACATGAGCGAGCGGCCAGGGAAAGGTCTTGCGCGCGGGGGTAGAATAGACTAAAACCGAACGGGGCAAGAAGCGAGTTTGGGAACACGGGAGCACCGAGAGGGGGCCTAGATGGCAGGCGTGAGTTTAAGCGAGCTGCTGAAGAAGATGATCGAGATGAGCGGGAGCGACCTGCACATCACCACCAACAGCCCGCCGCGCATCCGGGTACACGGCAAGCTGCGGCCGCTGGACATGCCGGCGCTGACCGCGGTGGACACCAAGTCGCTGGCCTACAGCGTGCTGACGGATGCGCAGAAGCACCGCTTCGAGGAAAACCTGGAGCTGGACTTCAGCTTCGGGCTGAAGAACCTGGCGCGGTTCCGGGCCAACCTGTTCAACCAGCGCGGGGCGGTGGGGGCGGTGTTCCGTACCATTCCGTGGGAGATCAAGACCTTCGAGAGCCTGGGGCTGGCGCCGGTGGTGAAGACACTGTGCGACCGGCCGCGCGGGCTGATCCTGGTGACCGGGCCGACGGGGTCGGGCAAGTCCACCACGCTGGCGGCCATGCTGGACAAGATCAACAAGGAACGCGAAGAGCACATCATCACCATCGAAGACCCCATCGAGTTCCTGCACAACCACCAGAAATGCCTGGTGAACCAGCGCGAAGTGCACTCGGACACGCACTCGTTCACCAATTCGCTGCGGGCCTCACTGCGCGAAGACCCGGACGTGGTGCTGATCGGGGAGATGCGCGACCTGGAGACGATTGAGTCGGCGCTGCGCATCGCGGAGACCGGCCACTTGACCTTCGGGACGCTGCACACCAACTCGGCCATCTCGACCATCAACCGCGTGATCGACGTCTTCCCGTCGCACCAGCAGCCGCAAATCCGCGCCCAGCTCTCCATGGTGCTGGAGGGGGTGCTGTGCCAGGCGCTGCTGCCGCGCGTGGACGGCCGCGGGCGGGCCATGGTGATGGAAATCATGATCCCCAACCCGGCCATCCGCAACCTGGTCCGCGAGGACAAAATCCACCAGATTTACTCGACCATGCAGTCGGGCGCGGGGGCGTCGGGGATGCAGACGTTCAACCAGGGGCTGGCCAACGCCTATTTCCAGAAACATATCACTTTGGAAACAGCGCTGTCACGTTCTTCGAACGCCGACGAGTTGCAGGATATGATTAACCGCGGTGTGTCCACGCCGCAACCGGGCATGGCCCGGGTGGGCGGCGGAGGCCTAAAGAGATAGTGGCTAGTGGTTAGTGACGAGTGGCTAGAGCGCCGAACCAGCCAGCGGACCTAGCCTCCCGCACCGAGCACCTAGCACCTGAGTGTTCTTGAGGGCGGCGCGCCCGGTGACGAAACTGCGGACGCGCCGGAGGAGGGAAGATGCCGGTCTTTGCCTATCAGGGAGTGAACCGCGCCGGCGTGGCGGTGAAGGGCGAGCGCTCGGCGGCCAGCAAGGCTGAGTTGCAGGCGCTGCTGCGGCGGGAAAACATCACCATCTCGAAGATGTCGGAGAAGGGCAAGGAGTTCGCCCTGCCGACGTTCGGCGGCGGCAGCGTCAGCACCAAAGAGCTGGCCATTTTCACCCGGCAGTTTTCGGTGATGATTGACGCCGGGCTGCCGCTGGTGCAGTGCCTGGAAATCCTGGCCGGGCAGCAGGAGAACAAGGCGTTCCAGCGCATCCTGACCGGGGTGCGCGGGTCGGTGGAGGGCGGGACCACGCTTTCCGCGGCCATGCGGCAGTACCAGAAGGTGTTCGACCCGTTGTACACCAACATGGTGGAGGCGGGTGAAACGGGCGGTATCCTGGACACCATTCTACAGCGCCTCTCCACCTACATTGAGAAGAACGTCAAGCTGGTGCGCGCGGTGAAGTCGGCCATGATTTACCCGGTGTCGGTGCTGGGCATCGCCGGCGCGGTGATCGGGCTGCTGCTGTGGAAGGTGGTGCCGATTTTCGCCAACCTGTTCACCGGCCTGGGCGTGGATTTGCCGTTGCCCACGCGCATCGTGATCGGCGCCAGCAACTTCATCGGGGGCTGGGGGGGGTTCCTGGTGGTGGTGGCGATGATCGCAATCGGCGTGGGCATCAAGAGCGCCTACGGGACGCCCAAAGGGAAGTACTTCTTCGACGCCCTGCTGCTGAAGGTCCCGCTGGTCGGGCCGCTGCTGCGGAAGATCGCCGTGGCGCGGTTCACGCGGACGCTGGGGACGCTGATCTCCAGCGGCGTGCCCATCCTGGAAGGGCTGGACATCACCGCGCGCACTTCGGGCAACGCGGTGATCGAGCGCGCCATCCAGAGCGTGCGCAAGGCGGTGGAGAGCGGGCGCAACCTGGTGGACCCGCTCAAGGAAACCGAGATATTCCCCGGCATGGTGACGCAGATGATCGGGGTGGGCGAGCAGACCGGGGCCATGGACGCCATGCTCCAGAAGATCGCCGACTTCTACGAAGACGAAGTGGACGCCGCAGTAAAAGACCTGCTGACGGCCATGGAGCCGATGATGATCGTATTCCTCGGCACCGTGGTGGGCGGCATCGTCATTTCCATGTACCTGCCGATTTTCTCGCTGATCGGCCAACTGGGCTCGAAGTAGGGCCCCACGCGCCATCCTGACGGACCGGGGCGGGCCGCCAAGGCCGCCCACGGGTTCAATCCGCGATGCCCACTGCTGAAGCACCGTCGCCGTTTCGCCGGGCGCCCGCCGAAGTGCGCGAGTGGCTGGGGTGGCTCGGGCGGGTGCGCCTGCTGGTGATCACGTTCCTGGTGGCGCTGGTGTGGGCGCTGCGCGACTACCTGCTGCGCGACACGCGCTACTTCGTCCCCCTGATCCTGCTGTGGTACGCGCTGGCCGTGGCCATGGTGCTGCTGACGCGCCGCCTGCCGGTGGCGCGCTGGCACGCGGCGCTGCAGGGACTGGTGGACGCGGTGATGATCACCGGGCTGGTGTACGTGACCAGCGGGCACGAGAGCTACTTCATCTCCCTGTACGTGGTGGCCATCCTGCTGGCCAGCATCCTGTACACGCGCAAGGGGGCCTTCGTGTACGCCGGGCTGTGCTTTGTGCTGCTGGGGACCATGGTCGAGCTCACCTATTACGAGGTGATCCCGCGCACCTCCGGGTCGATGCCCGGGGAGCGGCAATTGCAGTTCTGGATCCTCAGCAACCTCTTCGCGTTCGCCAGCGTGGCGTACCTGGGCAGCCTGCTGGCGCAAACCCTGCGCACCCGCGGGGCCGAGCTGGAAGAAAAGCAGGTGGCGCTGGAGGACTTGCAGGCCTTCAGCGAAGATATCATCCATTCGATGCGCGGAGGGCTGCTCATCTCGGACCTGGACGGGAACATCCTGCGGCTCAACCGGGCCGGGGAGGAGATCACCGGGTACAGCGACTACCAGGTGCGCGGGCGGGCCGTGGAAGAGCTTTTCCCGGGGCTGGGGCGGGCCCCCGGCGGCACCCAGGGGGACCCGGCGACCCTGCGGCAGGAGACGCGGTTCGCCAAGCCGAGCGGGGAAGAGCGCTACCTGGGGATTTCCGTCTCCCACCTGCGCACCGGACACGGGGGAGCGGCCGGGTATGTGTACAACTTCCAGGACCTGACGGAACTAAAACGGCTGGAAAGCGAAGTGGCCACCAAGGAGCGCATGGCGGCGCTGGGGCGGCTCTCCGCGGCGATTACGCATGAGATTCGCCAGCCGCTCACGGCCATGGCCGGCGCGGTGAAGGAGCTGGCGCGGCTGGTGCCCATGGCCGAGGATGAGAAACGGCTGGTGGGCATCGTCAACCGCGAGTCGGAGCGGCTGAACCAGATCATCGGGGACTTCCTCAATTTTTCGCGGGAGAAGACCTATGAGTTCGCAGAAGAGGACTTGACGGCGTTGCTGGAAGAAACGCTGACGCTGCTGGAGAAGCACCCCAACTTCGATGGCAAGTACAAGATCGTGCGCGTATTCCCGGGGCGCGAAGCCCGGGCCCGGCTGGACCGCAACCGCATCAAGCAATTGTTCTGGAACCTGTGCGACAACGCCTTGCGCGCCATGCCCGAGGGGGGCACGCTCACCGTCCGGCTGGAGACCGACCCGTTGTGGGTGCGCGTGTACTTCCGGGACACCGGTGTGGGGTTCGACCCGCGCTCCGGACCGAAAATCTTCGAGCCGTTCCAGAGCGGCTTTGCCGGGGGCACGGGGCTGGGCCTGGCCATCGTGTATCAGATTGTGCAGGCCCATCAGGGGCGCATCCGCGCGCTGTCCGAGCGGGGCCGGGGCGCGGAGTTTACGGTGGAGCTGCCGCGCAGCGCGTGAGCGGATCGAGCCATTGAGCCATCGGCCATTTCGCCATTCCGAGCAGAAAGCTGAGGATGACACGTAGGCAAGCGCGTCTTCGCAATGGCACAATGGCCCGACGGCTCAATGGCTCAATCGTGAGGATGCCGTGGCCCATTTGCTGGTGATTGACGACGAGAAGTCCATCTGCGAACTGCTGGAGATTACCTTCCGCAAGCAGGGCCACCGGGTGGAGACCGCGACCACGCCGGAAATGGCGCGGCGCAAGCTGGAGTCGCAGATCTTCGACATCGTCATCTCCGACATGCGCCTGCGCAACGATGAGAACGACGCTACCGGAGTGGAGCTGCTCAAGTTCGCCAAGGAAGTTTCCCCGGACTGCACCTTCGTGCTGATCACCGGGCTGCCGCGCCTGGAGACGGCCATCGAGGCGCTTAACCACGGCGCGGACCGCTACGTCATCAAGGGCGACAAGCTCACCGAGGAGCTTCGCCAGGCCATCGGGCAGGCCGCCGAGCGGTTGAAGTGGAAAAAAGAGGCCGGCTACCTGCGCCGCGAGCTGCGCAAGCTCACCGGCCTCGACCACATCATCGGCCAGGCCCCCAAGATGCGCGCCATCTTCGAGCTGATCCAGACCGTGGCCCCGCAGTCCAGCCGCGTGATGATCACCGGCGAGAGCGGCACCGGCAAGGAACTGGTGGCCCGCGCCATCCACGAGAACAGCAACCGGGCCGCCGCGCCGTTCATCACCATCAACTGCGGGGCCTTCCCGGAGACGCTGCTCGAGAGCGAGCTGTTCGGTTACATGAAAGGCGCCTTCACCGGGGCCAACGAGAACCGCCAGGGCCTCTTTCCGGCCGCGCACGGCGGCACGCTGTTCATGGACGAAGTGGGCAACATGACCGCGGCCATGCAGGTGAAGCTCTACCGGGTGTTACAGGAGCAGCGCGTGCGCCCGCTGGGGAGCACCGAGGAAGTGGAGGTGGACGTTCGAGTGATCGCCGCCACCAACAAGGACCTGGAGAAGGCCATCGCCGACGGCTCCTTCCGCGAAGACCTGTACTACCGGCTGAGCGTCATCCCCATGCACCTGCCGCCCTTGCGGGAGCGGAAAGAAGACATCCCGCTGCTGGCGCGGGCTTTCCTGGAGCGCTTCCGCAAAGCCATGGAAAAGCCCCTGGAGGGGTTCGCGGCGGAAGCCATGCGGCTGCTGGAAGCCTACGACTGGCCCGGCAACGTGCGCGAGCTGGAGAATACTATCGAACGCGCCGTAGCCCTGGAGGGTGGCCGTCAAGTGTCGCCGGGGGTGCTTCCGGAGAAGATCCAGCAAGCCGCAGGGGCGGCGGCGGGGGAGGCAGGCGGTGGAGCGCTGGTGCCGGAGGACGGTCTGGACCTGGAGAAGCAAATCCAGGAGCTGGAGCGGGCCTACTTGAAGGCGGCGCTGGATCGAGCCGGCGGGGTGGGCACGCGCGCGGCCGAGCTGCTCAGGATTAGCTACCGGTCATTCAAGCATTACGCCAAGAAGTACAAACTGTACGAATAAGGGCAGCGTCCTGGCGCCCCACCAGGCGAACGAAGGCCATCTTCCAGTAAGGACATTTTTTGTACTTGGGCAGGGCCGCAAAACGTCCTTTTCAGTGGGGGTTTGCCGCGATAGGGGGTCGAGTATGCCCGGAGTGTCTTGCAACATCTGGCGAATGACCATATTACCCGCTTCGCGCGCGTTTCGCCGTTTGGCAGCTACCGTGCATTAGACAGGGGCGGTACCCCGGTTGCGGTATCCAAAATTCACTAAGGAGAGTGTATGCGAACTAAGAAGAACAAGGGCTTCTCGTTGATCGAGTTGCTCATCGTCGTGGCGATCATTCTGATCATCGCCGCGATCGCGATTCCGAACTTGCTGCGCGCCCGCATTACGGCCAATGAGAGCTCTGCGGTCGGTTCGCTGCGCACGCTGAACACCGTGCTGGTGCAGTATGCCACCACGTACACGTCAGCGCCCGCGGCTGCGCCCGACTGCGGCATGCCCCCGGCCATGATTAACCTGCAACCCGCCGGCGGCGCCAACCCGACGGCCACTTCTGCTGACCTGATTGACAACGTGCTGGCCGCCGGTACCAAGAGCGGCTACACCTTCACCTATAGCCAGACGGGCACGGACGCCAATGGTTGCGGCACGCAGTACACCATCAACGCTGACCCGACCACCCCTGGCACCACGGGCCAGCGCTACTTCTTCACCGACCAGAGCGGCGTGATCCGCGCCAACGCGACTGCGGTGGCCACGATCAACGACCAGCCGGTCAGCTAAGAAGGGCGCCACTTCGGGGGAGGGAGGCAACTTCCTCCCCCCTTTGTTCAGGTAACAGAAGGGGCACCAAAGTTCCATGCGGTAGTTGCGGGGTGAGTTCCCGGCTCGGTACAGTAGCGGCGTAGTGCAGTAGAAGGGGACAAAAAGGCCATGAGTCACCAGAACCCACGGGCCCGCGTAACTCCCCGGAAGGCGCGCCGGAACTGCCTGGCCGGCTTCTCGCTGATCGAGCTGCTGATTGTGGTGGCCATCATCCTGATAATCGCGGCCATCGCCCTGCCCAACCTGATGCGTTCGCGCATTGCGGCCAACGAGACCACGGCCATCGCCAACCTGCGCACCATCAGCACCGCCAACGTGATCTACACCACGCAGTGGGGCATCGGCTACGCGGCGCAGCTCGCCGACCTGGGCGGCAGCGGGGCGATCAGCCCGACCTCCGCGCAATTGCTGGACCCCATCCTGGCCGGCTCCACCAAGAACGGGTACACCTATACCTACGTGGCCGGGCCGGTGAGCCCCGGCGGCACGATTGACACTTACAGCATCAACGTGGACCCGCAGAACCCCGGCACCAGCGGCCAGCGCTATTTCTTCATGAACGAGTCCGGAGTGATCCGGCAGAACGCCACGGCCGTGGCGACGGTCAGCGACATGCCCATCCAGTAGTTCTGCTTCCGCAAGCCCTGCTTCATTGCGGTCCAGCGGCTCCTTTCACCGACTGTGCTAGATTCGGTGTATGCCGCTGCGCTTGCGCCAACGATCCCTATTCACCTTACTTCTTGCGGCGTGGCTCCCCGGGCCCCCGCAGCAGAAGGGGACGGATCGCGAGACCGCCGCTATTCTGCGGGCCGTCGAGTCGCGCTACGAGGCGGCGCGGACCTTGCAAGCCACCTTCCTCGAGCGCTACAGCACGGGGCCAGGGGACGCCCGCGTAGAATCGGGCACCGTCTATTTCAGCCGGCCGGGGCGCATGCGCTGGGAGTACGAGGCGCCGGAGAAGAAACTCTTCCTGGCGGACGGGAAGCAGGTATGGTTCTACGTGCCCGCGGACCGCACGGCCACCCGCGCCAAGACCAAAGAGAGCGGCGACTGGCACACCCCGCTGGCCCTGCTGGCCGGCAAAACCCGGCGCGGCACTTTTTCCCGCCTTTGCGCTTCCGTGGAGCCAGCGGGTCAGGCCTCAGGGGTAGCGGCCGCGGCTCCGGACAACACCCTGCTGCGCTGCGCGCCGAAAGGGAAGGGGGCCGCCTTCTCGGAGGCCTATTTCGAGATTGACCCGGTCTACCGGCTGGCGCGGGTGCTGATCCGCGAGCGCGGCGGCATCGAGATGGAGTTTCGTTTTGCGGGCTGGCGCGAAAACCCGCCGCTGGCGGAAGCGCTGTTTCACTTTCAAGCGCCGCCCGGCGTGGCCATCGTGGAAGAGTCTTCGCTGGCTCCCGGCAAGCAATAGACCCGGCGCATCAGCGCAAACGAAGAGCGGCGTCCCTTTTCGGGCAGGCCGCTCGTTTTTTCGGTGGAAGCCCCGCCCGAACAGGGGAGCGAAGGAACTCGCTCCGGGGTCATTCCGAGCGAAGCGAGCAATCTGCACATGGCGGGTGTCCACGGAAAATGCAGATTCCTCGGCCCGTCAAGCGGGCCTGGGAATGACACGATAGAGTTTTTCAGCAGCCTGCTAAAAGACGGCCTTGAGCGCGAACTGGATGATGCGCGGGTCGCGCACGGCCGTGGGAGTGGCAAAGGCAGCGTTGGGCACCAGGCACGGAGAGCCGACGCTCCCGCAGGCCGTGGTGGAACGCGAGAACTGCGTCGTGTTGACTCCCACGGGCGAGGCCACCGTGGCGCCGATGTTGGCGCGGTTGAAGATGTTGAAGGACTCCATGATGAACTGGAACTTGAAGCTCTCGTGGAGCGGGAAGTTCTTGGTGACGCGCGGGTCGAAGCTGATGATGCCGGGGTGGCGCAGGGAATTGCGCAGGGTACCGGGGACCCGCTCGTTGCGGCTGTTGCCGTCGCCGTTGAGGTCGAAGTTAACCAGCGGGGTGTAGGGCAGGCCGGTTTCGGCGGTGAAGATGCCGCTGAGTTCCCAGCCCCCGAGAATAGCGCGGACGGCGGCGGGCCGGTCGCTCAGGTAGTTCAGCGCCCAAATGGCGCTGATGACCATGCGGCTGCGCTGGTCGTTGTTGCCGGGGGCGCGGTCCAGCTCCGGGACGGCGGGGTTGTAAACCATCTTGGCGTCGTCGGAGCCGAAGGGCACCACGGCGGTGGCGTCGGGGTTGGTGTCGGTGACCTTGCCCAGCGTATAGGCGGCGGCCAGTTGGTAATTGCGGGAGAAGCGCTTGTTGACCTGGAGGGTGAGGCCGTTGTAGTGCGATTCCGCGGTGCTCTCAAACTGGGAGATGCGCACGAAGCCGGCGATGGGCCGCGCGCCGCTGAACTGCTGGAAGGTGAGCGTGGTGGGCGTGGAGGCGCCGGCGATAGGGATGTTCACGGCGGCGACGGTGGTGGGCGTGTTGATGTCGCGGGTGCGCTGCAGGCGCGCAGCGCGCACGCCGAGATAGGTGGCCCCGAACGACCAGTTGGGCAGGAACTCGTACTCGAAACCGCCGTTGACCTGCTGCACCCACGGCTGCGCGTAGTTCCTGTCAAACACGTAGATGCTGGCGGCCGCCGCGGCCACGGTGGAGGGAGCCGCGCAGGACGGAGTGGCCGATGGAGCGCCGCAAATGGAGTTGGGGTAGCTGGGGAGTACCGGGTTGGTAGTGGTGTTGAACGTGAGGGTGACCACATTGATGCCGTTATTCGAGTGCGCCGTGCCCACCATGATGGAAGGGGTGCGCCCGTAGAACATGCCGTAGCCCCCGCGCACCACCAGCTTCTTGTTGCCCCACGGAGTCCAGGCCAGGCCCGCGCGCGGGCCCCAGTTATTCCAGTCGGTGTTGATGAAGTCGGTGCGGATGCCGGCGTTGGCCAGCGCCAGGGAAGGGTTGAAGACCGGGGGCTTGGCCACGTTCTGCACGTCATAGCGCAAACCGAAGTTCACGGTAAAGTCCGAGTTCACCCGCCATTCGTCCTGAAAGAACCCCGAGTACTCGCGGATATCCGGGAAGGTGCTGGGGCCGCTGGTGCCCGTGCCGCCGAAAGCCTGCACGAACGAGGCCGAGGCGCTGACGGCGGCGCCGGCCAGGCTGCGGCCGAAGTCGTCGAGGTTCTGGAAGGTGTAGGCCCCGGAGAAGTTGCCGGGGAAAAAGTTGAAGATGTCGTCGGCCATCACGTCGAAGCCGAACCGCAGGGTGTGGCGGCCGGAGGTCCAGGTGAACGTATCGGAGACCTGCCAACGGGTGATGGTGGTTTCCCGGGGGCTGAAGAAGTTGCGGCCCACCGTGAGGACCGTCGCGCCGGCCTGACGGACGGTGGCTTCCGGGTTGCTGCTGTTGGCCTGGCCGGGCTCCCGGTCTTTCTGCCAGCTCACGCGGGCCACGTTGATTTGCGTGGGACTCAACGTGGAGGTCAGGTTGAAGGTGAGCGTGTCCGTGTGCACCAGAGAGGCGCCGCTGTGCTCCTCGGAGTTCTGGGAGCCGCTGTTCTCGTTGTTGGCGCCGGTAAAGCGGCCGCGGTTCCAGCGGGCGGAGAGATGGTTGGAGGCGTTGAGGTGCCAGTCGCCCTTGACCAGGAGGACGTCGTTGTCCGTGCTGCGCAGGTAGGAGTTGGCGCGCGCGGTGAGATAGGCGAGGGCCTGGGTCTCGAACGGCGTGGCGGCGACGAAGCCGGTGGGCAACTGGAGAAACGTGGTGTTGGCCAACTTGTTGCGCTGGCCGTCGTAATCCACGAAGAAGAAGGCCTTCTCGGGGATAATCGGGCCGCCCAGGTTGCCGCCGAACTGGTTGAAATGGTATGGGGCCTTGGGGCGGCCGGCGTTCTTGGTGACCAGGTCGGTGGCGTTGAGCGAGCGGTCGCGATAGAACCAGAACGCGGTGCCGTGGAACTGGTTGGTGCCGGACTTGGTGACCACGTTGATCACCGCGCCGCCGGCCCGGCCAAACTCGGCATTGAACGAGTTGGAGCTCACCTGGAACTCCTGCACGGCGTCCTGGCTGAACTGGTAGGGATTGCGGCCGGCGCCGCTGCGACCCAGGGTCTGGCCGAAGAAAGTGTTGTTGTTGTCGGCGCCGTCCACGGTGAGGGAGTTGAGGGTGCCGCGCTGGCCGGCGAAGCTGATGTCGCCGCCGCGCACGTCGCGGGTCACGCCGGGGGTGAGCAGGACGAAGTCGATGAAGTTACGGCCGTTGATGGGCAGGTTGGCCACGCTTTTGTCGGTGACCGTATTGCTCACCTGCGTGCGGGTGGATTCGATGAGCGGGGTTTCTTCGGTCACGGTGACGGTGGTGGTCTGCGCCGCTACCGCCAGCCGCAGGGTCAGGTGGATGCTGGCGCCCACAGTGACCACCACGTTTTTCTGCACCGTGGTGTTGAACCCTTGCTTTTCCACGGTGATTTCATACGGCCCCACCGCCAGCACCGGGAAGCGGAACAGGCCTTCCTCGCCGCTGGTGGTGTTCTGGGTTGCCGAAGTGGCCGTGTTCTTGGCCGTGACCTGGGCGCCGGCAATGGACGCGCCGGTCTGGTCCACCACGGTGCCCGAAATCGCGCCGGTGGTGATTTGCGCCGCAGCGCCGCGGGCCCCGGCGAGCGCCAGGACCGTCAATCCAAACAGTACAAACCGTGCAGTTCTCAAAGTATTCTCTCCTCGATTGTGAATGAAGCAAACCTTCATCTGAGGGGTATCAGAAGACATGGGAATTATAGGTTTGGGGGACACCCGGGCGCAAGCAGCGGCCGGCCAGGCCGCCGGCGCGCCCGGGGGCGTGTGCTAAACTCGAGAATCGCACGGGGAAGCGCCGGGCGGCGTCTCTCCAAGAAGGGCTATGGCTCAGTTTGTGTGCAAAGTGGCGGACCCCACGGGCCGGGTGTTCCAGCACCTGGAGCCGGCGCAATCGGCGGGGGAAGCGCGGCAAAAGCTGCTGGACCGCGGGCTGCTGGTGTACTCGGTGCGCGAGCGGCCGGGGTTCCTGCCGGCGCTCGGAGGCGGGCAAGTCACGCGCGTGGCCCCGTCGGACTTCCTGGTCTTCAACCAGCAGTTCTACACGCTGTTGAAGGCGGGCCTGCCCATCCTGAAGGCCCTGGATCTGCTGGCGGAGCGGGCTGCCTCGCCGCGCATCCGTCCGCTGCTGGCGGGGGTGCGCGACCGGGTAAAGGACGGCGCGCTGCTCTCGGAAGCGTTCGAGGAGCTGGGACTGTTTCCGCGGGTGTACACCACTTCGCTGCTGGCCGGGGAAAAGAGCGGGAATATGACCGGGGTGCTGGAGTCGTACATCGCCTTCCAGCGCGTGACGCTGAGCTTCCGCAAACGGCTGCGGGCGGCGCTGATCTATCCGGCGTTCCTGCTGATCACCGCGTCGTTGATTCTCACGGGCATCACCGCGTTCGTCATCCCGCGGTTCATCGGGCTATTTCGAGAGATGAACGTGCCGCTGCCGTTCATCACCGAAGTGCTGGTGGGCGTCACCCTACAGTTCCGCATGCCCATCCTGATCACGGTGGGCGCCGTTGCGGCCGGAGGGCTGCTGCTGGGGATGTGGTCGCGGACAGACCGCGGGGGGCTGGTAGTGGACCGGCTGCGCACACAGGCGCCGCTCTATGGGCCGACGTGGGTCAAGTATCAGGCCGCGGTGTTCTGCCGCACGCTGGCTACGGTGCTGGCCGGGGGCATCCCCTTGGTGGCCGGACTCGAAACGGCCGGAGGATCGTCCAGCAGCCGCCTGGTGCGCGAAGCGATCGCCACAGCCACCGCCCGCGTGCGCGAAGGCCAGCCCCTGCACGCCAGCTTGCGGCACGCCGGGCTCTTCCCGGACCTGGCGCTGGAGATGATCGAAGTAGGCGAGGCCACCGGGGCCCTGGCGCCGATGCTGACCAGCGTCGCGGAGTTTTACGAAGAAGACGTGGGCATCCGCATGACCGAAACGCTGGCCTGGGTGGAACCCCTGATACTGGTGATCATGGCGCTTGTGGTAGCCTTCATCCTGCTGGCGCTGTATCTGCCGATTTTCACGTTTGGAGTTGCGGCGCGATAGTCGCGACCCGGTTGCTCGCGCGCATCGAGCACAAATGCCGCGAGGACGAAGTCAGGAGGTCAAGAGGTCAGGAAGTCAGGAAGGTCGCATTTTCGATCGGACATGAGCATGGAACCGCGGCAACCCCATCCCGAGCCGGCGCTGGACGAAGCGCAGGAGCGCGAACGCACGCGCAAGCTGGCGGAGCGCTACCGCTGTCCCTTCATTGACCTGAAGGAGCAGCGCATTGACCCGGAATTGTTCCGCAACATCCCCGCCGACCTGATGTTCCGCTACAACTTCGTGCCGCTGGAGAGCCACAACGGCTCGCTGGTGGTGGCAGTAGCCGACCCCAGCCAGCTCCTGCTGACCGACGAACTGGCGCTGCTGCTGGGCAAGAAGCTGGTGATCAAGGTGGCCACGGCCACGCAAATCCTGGAGCTGCTCAAGCGCACCGAGCAGTCGCAGCGCGTGCTGGAGCAGGCCACTGAGGGCTTCGCGCTCCAGGTGGACGAAGCGCTGGACGCCGACGAAGCCATCACCATGGAGAAACTGACGCGCGAAGGGGACAACCCCGTCGTGCGCCTGGTGGACACGGTGATTTACACCGCCCTGGAACGGCGCGCCTCCGACATCCACATCGAGAGCCGCGACAACGAAGTGGCCTTCAAGTACCGCATTGACGGCGTGCTGCAATACGCCATGCCCCCCATCGCCAAGGACTGGCACTCCACCATCCTCTCGCGCATCAAGGTGATGAGCGAGCTGGACATCGCCGAGCGCCGCGTGCCCCAGGACGGCCGCTTCCGCGTGCGCTACAAGGGGCGCTTTATCGACTTCCGCGTCTCCATCATGCCGGCCATCCACGGCGAAGACGCCGTGCTGCGCGTGCTGGACAAGGAGACGCTCAGCGAAAAGTTCCGCACGCTGAACCTGGACGTCATCGGCTTCTTCCCGGAAGAGCTGAAGAAGGTGCGACGCTACATCCGCGAGCCCTACGGGATGTTCCTGGTGACCGGGCCGACCGGGTCGGGCAAGACCACCACGCTGTACGCGGCCATCAACGAGATCAAGACCGAAGAAGACAAGATCGTGACCATCGAAGACCCGGTCGAGTACCAGGTGCGCGGCATCACACAGATCCCGGTGAACGAGAAAAAAGGCCTGACCTTCGCCCGCGGGCTGCGTTCCATCCTGCGGCACGACCCGGACAAGATTATGGTGGGCGAGATCCGCGACCTGGAGACCGCGCAAATCGCCATCCAGTCGGCCCTCACCGGCCACCTGGTGTTCACCACCGTGCACGCCAACAACGTCACCGACGTCATCGGGCGCTTCATCAACATGGGCGTGGAGCCGTACAACTTCGTCTCGGCCCTCAACTGCATCCTGGCCCAGCGGCTGGTGCGCATCATCTGCGTCAATTGCAAGAAGCAGGTGACCTATCCGGCGCTGGTGCTGGAAGAGGCCGGGCTGAACCCGAGGGAATTCGCGGGCGCCGCGTTCTACGAAGGGGCGGGCTGCATCGAATGCGGCGGCACCGGCTTCCGCGGGCGCACCGCCATCCACGAAATCCTGGACCTCTCCGACCGTGTGCGCGAGATGATTGTGGACCGGCGCCCCACCTCGGAGATCAAGAAAATGGCCAAAGAGGAAGGCATGAGCTTTATCCGCGAAACCGGTTTGGCCAAGGTGATGTCCGGGACCACCACGCTGCACGAATTGAACAAGGTGACCTTCATTGAGTAGCGCGGCAGCCATGGGCGGATGGATGGAACGGGCGCTGGGACGGCGCGGAGTGCGCTGGCTGGACGCCATGCCGCATCCACCGCTGGCGTGCGAAATCGCCGCGACGCACGTGGCCGTGGCGCGGGGCTGGCCGCACGCCCTGGAGCCGCTCCCGGAGGGCGCTGTGGCGCCGTCTCCGGTGGAGCTGAACCTGGCGGACGCGGGGGCGGTAACCGCGCGGTTGCAGAGCGTGCTGGGCCGCCTGGCCGCACGCCCGGGAGACGCGGCGCTGCTGTTGCCGGACCAGGTGGTGCGCGTTTTTCTGCTGCACTTCGAGACCTTCCCGCGCCGCGCCGAGGAAGCAGTCCCGCTGCTGCGGTGGCGGCTGAAGAAGAGCGTGCCCTTCGACGTGCAGGATACGGTGGTGTCCTACGCATTGCAGGCGGCGCCGCCCGCGGCCCCGGGCGGCGTGGAGGTGCTGGCGGCGGTGGCGCGGCATCGGGTGGTGCGGCAGTACGAAGAAGTGCTGGAAGGGGCGGGATTGCGGCCGGGCGTGGTGGTCAGCTCCACGCTGGCGGCGCTGGCCCTGGCGGGGGAAGACCGCGCCACGCTGGTGGCGCGCATCACCGGCCGGACGCTGACCACCGTGATTGCCCGGGGCGAAACCGTGTGCGTGTACCGGTGCACAGACCTGCCGGCGGACGCCGCGCGCGTGGCCCCGGCTGCCGTGTTGGACGAAATCTACCCGGCGATCGCCTACTTCCAGGACACCTGGCGCGAGAATGTGGCCGAAGTGAAGCTGGCCGGCTTCGGCGGCCGGTTCGAGGAGTTCCGCCGCGCGCTGGAAGCAGACCTGGGCGGCCGCGCGCAGCCGCTGCTCGCGCCCAGCGCGCTGGGGGGATTGCCCGCCGAGGCCAGAGGGCTGCTGGACCGGCAGCTCGACGCGCTGATTGGATGGGGAATGCAGAAGTAGGCGCCAGGTGGTGGCAGAAGGCAGAAGGCAGAACCACTACCGGGGATGGGTTGAGTAGGGCTAAGCGCCGAGCACCCGGCACCGAGGACTTGGACAGAGTGAAGAGGAAATGCAAGTAAGACTCAATTTGGCGACGCGGCCGCTGGAGAACCACCGGCGGTTCCTGCTGGGCGCGACGCTGGCGGGGGGCGCAGCTGTGGCGCTCTTTGCTTTCCTCTCGCTGCAGACCTACGCCACGCTGCGCGCTAACCGGGAAATGCGGGAGGAAACGTCGCGTTTGCAGAACGAGCTGCGCCAGTTCCGGGCGCAGCGCCGCGAACTGGAGGACTTCTTCAAGCAGCCCGAGACCCGCCGGGTGATGGACCGCGCATCTTTCCTGAACGGGCTGATTGAGCAGCGCAGCTTCCCGTGGACCAAGATTTTCATGGACCTCGAGCTGCGCCTGCCCCCGGGCGTGCGCGTGGTGAGCATCGCCCCGAAGCGCAAGGATGAGCAGATCGAGCTGAAGCTGGTGGTGGGCGCCACCAGCGACGAGAGCAAGGTGAAGTTCCTGAAGACCCTGGAAGAGGCCCCGGAGTTCGCCGCCGTCCAGGTGACTTCCGAAACCCGCGGCAAGACCGGGGCGGGCCACGAGGACGACGCCGTGGTGGTGGAGCTGGTGGCGCTGTACCAACGCTCGCTGGAACCCGCCGGGGGGCCGGCCCCGGGGAAAGCCGGGCCGGCCAAGGCCGGCGGCGCGAAAACGGCGGCTTCAGGAGGCGGCCCGTGAGCGGGGCTTTCCATTGGAAGCGAATGGTCCGCTGGGCCGTGCTGGCCGTGCTGGCGGCGGACGCGGGCCTGCTCTTCTGGAACTGGCAGATGCGCGGGGCCGCGCCCCAGTCCCAGGCGGCGCAACGCGACCATTTGCGGAACCAGCATGAAGCGCTGGGCAAAGACGTGCACCATGCGGCAGACATCCGCGCCCGCATGCCGGGCGTCGAAAAAGAGTGCGACCGCTTCCTGGACGAGCAATTGCTGCCCTCCACCGGCGCTTATTCGGCGCTGGCCGAGGACTTGAACCGCATCGCCCGCGAGTCCGGGCTGCAAGCCCGCGGCATCAGCTACCGGCAGGATGAGCTGGCGGACCGGCGCGTGATGGAAGTGGAAGTGAGCGCGTCGGTGGAAGGGAATTACCAGAGCCTGGTGAAGTTCATTAACCTGCTGGAGCGGTCCCAGCAGTTTTACCTGCTGGAGAACCTGGCGCTGGTGGAGGCCTCCAGCGGCTCGGGCATCCGGTTGAACCTGCAGTTGAAGACCTATTTCCGAAGGAAGACATGAGCGCGCAGACGCAGAAATACGTGCTGGGCACGCTGCTGGGCGTGCTGGCGCTGTTGACGGCGTGGAACTGGCGGAGCGGGGGCTCGCCCCTGGTCACCGTATTCACGGCGGAAACTCGTATCGAGCGCTTCCCGGTGGTCAACCCCACTCTGCGCCTGGACAAACTGAAAGAGATCAGCAAGCTCGAATACGAGGGGAAATACAAGGACATATTCCAGTACGTGGCGGACAAGAAACCGCTGCCGTCGGAAGCGCCGAAGCCGGCCGATACGGCGCCTACGGTCCCGGTGAAGGCACCCGAGCCGCCGTGGGCGCCGCCTTTCAAGTTCTACGGTTTCGTGGTGGACGGACGCACCGGCAGGAAGCGCGGCTTCTTTACCAACGGCGACGACATCTGGGTGGCCGCGGAGGGCGAGGCAATTCAGGCGCGTTGCAAGCTGCTGCGCCTGGGCATCCGCGACGCCGAAGTGGAAGAGATCGCCACCGGCCGCCGCGCCACGCTGCCGCTGGAAGAAGGCGCCGCCCCTTCGGGGATGTAGGACGGGCGTCCAGGCCTGTCCGCTGAGAAACCGCCAGCGGGCTGAACCGGGAGGGCGGGGTGGTTGATCGCGGGAAGAGCATGAGGAATTCAAGCCCCAAGAAAGAGGACGGCTTGCACGGCCCGGCGTTTTGTCGCGTTGGCCCGCGGCTGCGCGAAGGACAGACCTGGAGGTCTGTCCGACAGACGGGAGAAACGGGCTCGATGCTGCTCTCAGTGCTGTTCCTGGGAGCGGTGATGATCGTACTGGCCACGCTGGCCGCGCCGGTCATCCTCACGCAGGGCAAGCGCGACAAGGAGGAAGAGCTGATCTGGCGCGGCGAGCAATACGCCCGCGGCGTCAAGCTCTTCTACCGCAAGAACGGCCGCTTCCCCACCTCCCTCGAACAGCTCACCCAGAAGCAGGGCAATTTGCGCTTCATGCGCAAGCCCTACAAGGAGCTGATGAACCGCGAGGACGGCTCCTGGCGGCTCATCTATGTCGCGCCCAACGGCCAGCTCATCGGCAGCCTGACCCGCACCAACATCCTGCTGCAAATCCCCGGCCAGCAGCCGCAGCCGGGCCAGCCAGGCGCGCCGCCGCGGCCCGCGCCCGCGCCGGGCCAGACCGGGCCGGATCAGCCGGGCACGCGCCCGCAGCCCGCGCCAACTCAGAGCGGGTTGGGCACGGTCGGCCTCTCGTCTGCATCATCCGGACAGGTAATCGGCGGGAACATCATCGGCGTGGCCAGCAAGATTCCGGCGCAGTCCATCCGCATCTACAACGGCGGGCTGACCTACCGGGAGTGGGAGTTCATCTGGGACCCCATGAAAGACGCAGCGCAGCAAGGCGCGCCGGGCGGCCAGCCCGGGATTCGCCCGCCGCCGCCACCGCCGCCCCCGCCCCCGCGCCGCCCCTAGCCGAAATGAAAGGCCGACTGAAGAACTCGGCTGCGCCCCCCCGAGATGCATGCAAACCCATGGGTGTTTATCACGCGGCAGGACCTTAAGCACGAGATCAGCGCCCCCCCAAATGGGCGAACCTTCGGGTAATACCACTGCGGGATTCTGCCCGTTCCCGATGGTTCCGTGGGATATTCGAATTCGTAATCGCGCGGGAAAGAGAAGTCAAAGAGGCAGTCGTCGTATGTCATGGCACGCGGGGCCGGTTTCCGGCTGCCTTGTTCTTTCGGTCGAAGTGCTGCGTCACCTTCTTAACATAATCCTGGGTCTCAGCGATGCGGGGCACTCCCCCAGCTCGTTCGACCCGTTCAGGCCCGGCGTTGTACGCGGCCAGGGCCAAGCGCAGGTCGCCCGCATAGCGCGCCAGCAGTTCTTTCAGGTAGCGCGTGCCAGCGTCAATGTTCTGCGCGGGGTCGAAGACGTCGATGACGCGGTACGCCGCGGCGGTCGCGGGCATGAGCTGCATCAAGCCGCGGGCGCCTTTGCGCGAGACGGCGCGAGGATCGAAGTTCGATTCCGCGGCGATGACCGCGGTGATCAGCGCTTCGTCCAGGCCGTGCTTCCCTGCCGCGGCGCGGATGAGGTCCGCGAAGGGCGATGGCGAAGAGGGTGCGGGCCGCGGGATGGCCGGGAAGGTATCCTCCGGCTCGATGGCGGCCACTTCGCTGGCGGCCACCTGCACTACGCCTCCGGGCAGATGCAAGCGCATCACCTCGCCTGCGCGCTCGTAGCCGGTGACGCGCAGCCGCTGCCCATTGCGCAGCACCACGTATTCCGCCCGGGAGGGCAAGCAAACGAGCGCGAGCAAAAAGGCCAGCGCCACAGCCCTAACACCGAGCCACGCAGGGGCCACGGAGAAGACGGTGACAGCCAATCGCCGAAGCGCTCCATGCTCCCGGTGAAGTCTCCGTGCCTCTGTGTTTAGACCCTGGTTCATTTCTTTCAGACCCGCGCAAGAACGGGGCCGGCCAGCACCCAGCCGGGCGCTACACAGAACGACGCCCGTCGAAGGCGAAACGTTCGATGGCCTGGGCCACGCCGCACTCGTCGTTGCCGGCGGTGACGGGCCAGCCCAGTTCCTTCAGTGCCGGCACGGCGTTGCCCATCACGACCGGCGTGCCGGCGAACTCCAGCATCTCGCGGTCATTCCAATTATCGCCGATGGCCAGGACGTTGTCGCGGGTCCATCCGCGCCGGCGGGTCCATTCGGCCAGGGTCGAGCCCTTGGAGCAGCCCGGCCGCAGGACGTCCACCAGGGAGAAATCGCGGGCCTCGTATTCGGTGAGCGCGCAGGAAAAATCGCCGGCCCAGGGCAGGAGGCGAAGGTCATCGAGCAGGCCGCGCATGCGTTGCGTCCCGCCGGTGAACATCACCTGGATGGGGTCCTCGGTGAGGCAGTCTTCGAGGGGCGCCATCTCGGCGAGGTATGGGAGGTTGCGCTCGAAGTAGCCCTTGCGCGCGGGGTCGTCCCAGGGGATGCGTTCGAGCAGCACCTGGTTTTCGCGGGGGCGGTCGAACATGACCATGGCCCCGTCGCGGTAGCCGGGGGTGTGTAGCAGCAGGCGGCGCGCGGTGGCCCGCGGCAGGAGCTGGCGGAGATGGGTGGCCCCGTCGTTGGACTTCACCAAAGCGCCATTGTTCACAATCATGGTGACCGGGAAGGCCGGCGGCGCGCCGGTGACGAGTTCGATGATGGGCAGAGCAAAATCGAAGCGCCGGCCGGTGACGAAGGCTACTTCGAAACCGCGGGCCACGGCTTCCGCAATGGCGGCGCGGTTGCCCTCGGGGACCTGGTGGCGGCTATCGAGCAGCGTGCCGTCAATGTCAAGGGCGATCAACCGGATAGGCACGGGGCTATTGTAAGAGGTTTTGGCGGCACAACCAGACCTGCGCCCGCGGGAGCCGCCTTCCAATTTGGCGCAACCCGTGAGTCCACGGCCGCGGCACGGCTGCCCACCTTCAAGTTTCTGATGCCTTCCCGCGTGGGCGGCCTTTCCAAAGTGTCCCGGGGCCTGTGCTAGACTTTCGCTAGCAAAGAGTGAGCATTGACCAATCGCGGGCGTGTGGAGGCTTCCATAAAACATCCAGTGAAACGGGCGATGGTGTTGCTGGCAGCGGCGCTCCTCGCCGGCGCGGTGAGCCTGCGCGCCCAGCAGGAAGAAAAAAGCGCCACGCTGACGGAAGGCGCCAAAGCCCTGGGCGCGGGGAAGTACGCGGAAGCCCGCACCTACCTGGAAGCCGCGGTCGAGGGAGCGCGCCGGGCCAAGAAGGAAGCTGAGCTGGCCGAGGCGCTGAACTTCCTGGGGCTGGCCCTGGCCGGCTCCGGACACCACCCGGAGAGCGAAGCGGCGTACGTGGAGGCTCAGGCGATTTACGAGCGGATGGGCGACACCGAGGGCCTTTGGACGGCGCTCAACAATCGCGGGGAGCTGGAACGCCAGCGCGGCAACTACCAGAAGGCCGAAGAGTATCTGACGCAGTCCCTGGCCCAGATCGAACAGAAGAAAGGCCCGGACGCCGTTGCCGGAGCCGGGCCGCGCAACAACCTATCCATGGTCTATTTCTTCACGGGACGATACCCGCAGGCGGAGAGCGCCGCGCGCAAGGCCCTGGACCTGTATGAAGGGTGGTTGGGGAAGGAACACCAGCGCCTGGCCATGCCGCTGCAGAACCTGGGCAACGCGCTCTGGGCGCTGAAGAAGCACCAGGAAGCCCGGGAATGCTACGAGCGCAGCATGAGCATCCTGGAAAAAACCGTCGGCGCCGAGCACCCGATGATGGCTACGGCATTGGCCAATCTGGGCAACATTTCGATCGCGGAAGAGAAGTATGCCCAGGCCGAGCCCCTGCTGGGGCGGGCCATCATGTTGATTGCCAAGTTTCAAGGCGAGGACCATCCCGACGTCATTCAGCACGCCATGCTTCTGGGCGATGTGTTCCGCTTGCAGGGGAAGCACGGGAAAGCGGAAGAGATCTATAAGGCGGTGCTGGCGGCCTGGGAACAGAAGCCGCCGAGCACCCCGGCATCCCTGTGGCACACCGCCAACCACCTGGGAATCGTGCTGGGCGCTTTGGGCCGGCATCAAGAGGCGGTGACCCAGTATCAACGAGCGTTGGAATTGGTGGAGCAGGGCGGCCAAAAAGACAGCCATGACGCCGGAACATTCCAAGAGAACCTCGGGGATGCGCGGCTGGAACTGGACCAGGCCGCCGAGGCCGAGGCGGCCTTCCAACGCGCCGCGCAAGTGTATCGGGCGAACCTCAGCCCGCAGGAGAAGGAACTGGCCAACGCGCTGAACAAGCTCGGCAATGCCCGGTACCAGCAGGAGAAATACACCGAGGCCCTGCCGGCCTATGCCGAGGCCGCCGGCATCTGGGAAAAGAAAGGCGACGGAGGGAGCGCGGGCACCGCATACAAGAATATGGGCGAGAGCCACCGGCGCTTGAACCAACACAGCCAGGCCCAGGCCGCGTTCCAGAAATCGGTGGACGCCCGGAAGAAGGCCTGGGGAGCGGGCCACCCCGTGGTGGCGTCGTCGTGGAACGCGCTGGGCAACAGCTTGTACGAGCAGGACCAGTACACGGAAGCGGAAGGGGCGTACCTCCAGGCGCAGGCCATCCTGGAGAAGGGCGACCCCAACGACCTGCTGGACACCGTGCTGCGGAATCTGGGAAACACCTACCGGGACCAGCGGAAGTACCCGCAGGCCGTCGCCGCCTACGAGCGGGCGCTGGCCGACCTGGAAGCGGAGCGCGAACTCGCGCATGACGTGATCCTGAGCACGGTCACCAGTATCGGCGACGCCCTGCGGATGCACGGGAAGTTCGCGGAAGCCGAGCCGCACTACCGGCGCGCGCTGGTCCTGGCGGAAAAGCTGGGCAAGACCACGGGCACGGAGATCACCACCCTGCTGGTGAACCTGGCCATTGTCCTGGATGAAGAGGAGAAGTATGCCGAATCCGAACCGCTCTACAAACGGGCCCTGGGGATCGATGAGGCGGCCTATGGGCCGGAGCATGAAGAAGTAGCCCTGGACCTGCTGAACTTCGCGAACCATTACCGGAAGCAGGGCCAGTATGAGCGGGCCGGCCCGCTCTACCAGCGCATGCTGGCCATCCGCGAAAAAGTGCACGGCCCGGAAAGCCTCCTGGTGGCCCAGGCGCTCGAGTCGATCGCGAGCTTTTTTGCGAACCAGGGCCGGCACGAGGAGGCGGAGCCGCTGCGGCGCCGTGAAGTGGCTATCCGCGAGAAGTCCCGCGAGGCGGGGCCCGCCGGGCTGGGCGACGCCCTCTTCAGGCTGGGTCAGAACCTGGAAAACCTGGAGAAGTTCGATGAGGCCGTGGAGGTTCATCGCCGGACGCTGGTCATCCGCGAAAAAGCCTTGGGGGCGGAGGCGCTGCCTGTGGCTGCCAGTCTTTACAACGTCGCGTCCGGGCTGCTGGCCCAGCAAAAGCCCAAGGAGGCGGAACCGCTGCTGCGACGGGCGCTGCGCATAGACGAGAAGCTGGCCGGGCCGGAGACCGAGGACGTGGCGCTGGACCTGGACAAGCTCGCGCTGGCCCTGAAGCGCCAGGAGCGCTACGCGGAGGCCGAGCCGTTGTACCTGCGTTCGCTGGCCATCCGGGAAAAGGCCAGCCCGCCGGACTACGCGACGCTGGCGGGCTGTTTCAGCCGGCTGGCGTGGCTCTATCAGGACTGGGGTCGCGATGCGCAGACCGAGGAGTACTTCAAACGCGCGATCCCAGCCCAGGAGAAGGCCTTTGGGCCGGAACACGAGCACATGGTCAGCGCGCTCACCAACCTGGCGGAGTTCTATGACTCCGCGGGGCGCGCCGCGGAAGCGGAACCGCTGTACCGCCGCGCCGTGGCCATTGAGGAGAAGGTCTTCGGCCAGGAACATGAAGAGTTGGTGGAGGAATTGACCGCCCTGGGAAACAACCTTTCGGCCCAGGAAAAAGTGGACGCCGCGGCCGGGTTCCTGCGGCGCGCCCTGGCCATCGCTGAGAAAACCGCGGGGCCGGATTCGGAGGCGACCGGCGAAGCGCTGTTTGAGCTGGGGTCCGCGCTCCAGAAGGGCGACCGGCACGCGGATGCGGAACCGGTGCTGCGCCGGGCGCTGGCCATTCAGGAGAAGTCGTCCGAGGCGAGCGTGGTGGATATCACCAGCACGCTGAACTTCCTCGCGCGGACCCTGGATGGGCTGAAGCGGTTCGAGGAGGCCGAGTTGTTGCACCGCAGGGCCCTGGCCCTGGATGAGAAAGAGTTTGGCGCGGAGAGCTCCTCGGTCGCGGCGGATCTGCGCATCCTGGGGAATCACTTCCGCGACCGCAACCAGCCGCAGGAAGCGGAGAAGCATTATCTGAAGGCTCTGCAAACAGCGGAGAAAGTACATGGCGCGAACGGACGGGGGGTGGGCCGCGTCCTGGAGGACTACGCCCAACTGCTGCGCCAGATCGGGCGCGTCGCCGATGCCCATAAGCTCGCCGCCCGCGCGAAGAAAATCCGGGACGCCCAGTGACGGCCGTGTCTCCGCTCAGCTAAACTGACTCTCATACCCATGCCGACCACCCTGACTCATCTGGAGTGCGCTCGAAGAGCCTGCGGGAAGAGATACGACGCGGGGAAATTACAGAACCTGTGCGAGTGCGGCGGGCCGCTGGTGGCCTGCTACGACCTGGCCCAGGCGGCGAAGACCCTGCGGCCGGGCGTATTGCGCGAGCGCGTCAACTCCATGTGGCGGTACGAAGAGGTGCTGCCGCCCAAGCCCGAAGTTTCCCTGGGCGAAGGGATGACGCCGGTGGTGCACGCGGAGCGGCTGGGCCAACGCCTCGGTCTGCCGCACCTGTTCATCAAGGATGAGGGGCTGAACCCCACCGGCTCCTTCAAGGCGCGCGGCCTGTCTGCCGCGGTGACCAGCGCCAAGCGCCTGGGCGCGGCCACGCTGGCCATTCCCACGGCAGGCAACGCGGGCGGGGCGCTGGCGGCGTACGCGGCCAAGGCGGGGCTGAAGTGCGTGGTGGTGATGCCGTCGGACACCCCGGAGGCCAACGTGCTGGAGTGCCGCGCGTTCGGCGCGGACGTCCGCAAACTCGACGGGCTGATCAGCGATTGCGGCAAGTACGTGGCCGAGCACAAAGCGCGCGAAGGCTGGTTCGACGTGAGCACGCTGAAGGAGCCGTACCGCATTGAGGGAAAGAAGACCATGGGGTACGAACTGTGGGAGCAATTCAGCGGCAAGCTGCCCGAGGTGATCATCTATCCGACGGGCGGCGGCGTCGGCCTCATCGGGATGTGGAAAGCGTTCGCTGAAATGGAAGCCCTGGGTTGGATTGGCCGCGAGCGGCCGCGCATGGTGGTGGTGCAGGCGTCGGGGTGCGCGCCTATGGTGGCCGCCTACGAAAAAGGCGCTGACGCCGCCGAGTTCTGGCAGAACGCCGCTACGGTGGCCAGCGGGTTGCGCGTGCCCAAGCCGCTGGGCGACTTCCTCATGCTGGAAGCGCTGCGCTCGAGCGGCGGCGCGGCCGTGGCCGCTACCGACCACGAGATGCTGGCCGCGGCCCGCGAACTTGCTGCTTGCGAGGGAATCTACGCGGCGCCGGAAGGAGCCGCCACGGTGGTTGCGGCGCGGAAGCTACTCGCCGCGGGCCAGCTCCGCCCCGAAGACCGCGTGGCGCTCTTCAACACCGGTTGCGGCTACAAGTACAACGAGGCCTGGTCTGCGGTCTTCCGGAAGGATTAGTCGGCGTCGGCTTCGGAAAAGCCGTTGCCGTTCAAGTCGGGCATGGGCAGCTTGGCCTTGGCCAGGACCTTGAGCAGGCTGGTTTCGACGGAGCCTTCGGACTTGTTGCCGGCCGTGGCCAGCTCACTCACCAGCAGGTGCTTGGCGCGCTCCAGCATCTTCTTCTCGCGGAACGAGAGCGGCTTGGTGCGGCTGAGGGAAAGCAGGCTCTTCAGCACCACGGCCACTTCCAGCAGCGAACCGGTCCGCATGCGCTCGGAGTTTTCCTTGAAGCGGTCTTTCCAGTCGTGGTGGGAATTGAATTTGCCCTTCTCGAGGAACTGCAGCACCTTGGAGGCTTCCCCGGAGCGGATCACCCGGCGCAGCCCCACCGAAGTAATGTTGGTCTGGGGGACCATGACCCTGAGCCCGGTGGGTAATATCTTGAGGTGGTAGAACTTTTCGGACTTGCCGTTCAGCCCGCTGAAGCTGATTTGCTCGATTACGCCGACACCGTGGTTGGGGTAAACCACCTTCTCGCCGAGCTTGAAGTCCATGTTGGGTTGTCTCCGGGGTGCTACAACATCTTAGAGGGAAACCCCGTGGCCCGTCAAGGATTTCTGCACAAAAAAAGTGCACGGCGGATGGCGCGCCGGGGTGGGGAACGGCAGGGGACATGCACGGCGCGGGGCGCCGCCGAAGCGCTGTGCGGTAGAATGCGTCCATGCTGATTCTGGCGGTGGATACCACCACGCGGGCCGGCAGCCTGGCCGTGCTGCGCGCGGAGGGAGAGCACGGAACGCTGCTAGGCTCGGTTTCGAGCGACGGCGAGGAACCCTATTCTTCGCGTCTCTTTCGCCAACTGGAATTCCTGCTGGGTGAGGCGCGGCTGGAAACTGGTGATTTTGACCTGTTTGCGGTGGCGGCGGGACCGGGGTCCTTCACGGGGCTGCGCGTGGGCCTGACCGCGGTGAAGGGCTGGGCGGAAGTGCACAGCAAGCCTGTTGCGGCGGTCAGCGCGCTGGAGGCCGTGGCCTGGCTGGCTCGCGTCCCCGCCACGGTGCTCGTGCCAGTGATGGATGCGCACCGCGGACAGGTGTTTGCGAGCATCTGCGAACGTGCCGGAGAGACCCTCAGCCGCCGCGGGGAAGAGGCGCTGCTCAACCGGGAAGAGCTTGCCGAGTTCGTGCAGAGCGCCGGGCCGGACGCCGTGCTGATCAGCCCGGAGGCCGACGCGGTGACGCAGATGCTGGGCGGCACGGCGATGGCTCATGCCCGGGTGGAGAGCGTCTCCAGGGTGCTGGCGCCGGCCATCGCCGCGCTGGGGTGGAAACGCGCTTTGCGCGGGGAAGTGACCGACGCGCTGCACCTGGACGCCAACTACGTGCGGCGCTCCGACGCCGAGCTGCTGTGGAAGGATTCGCAGTGACGGAGTCGGCGTGGCAGGTGCGCGCGCTGGAGCCCCGCGATTTGCCTCAGGTAGTTTCCATCCAGCAGGCGTGCCCCGAAGCCGCGCAATGGAGCGCGGCGGACTACGAACCGGCCGCCGGGCGCGGCGTGTATTGCCTGATCGCCGACCAGCAGGGGCGCATCGGTGGTTTTCTTGCGGGGCGGGTGGCGCATGACCAGTTCGAGATTCTCAACCTGGCGGTGCGGGAGGAGTGCCGCCGCGCGGGCATCGCCACACAACTCCTGAACCAGGCGCTGGGGTATGCGGCCGCGAAAGCGCGCCAAGCCTTCCTGGAGGTGCGCCCCTCAAACCGGGCCGCGCGGCAGTTCTATGCGCGGCACGGGTTCGTCCAGGCGGGCCGGCGCAGGGCGTACTATGCCAACCCGGTGGAAGACGCGCTGATCCTGGCCAGGGGCCTGGGGGCGGGGGAAACGGCCCGGTAGGGTCTGGGCTCCACGCACCTCGCGGGCAGGGGCTAGGACTCTTTTCCCATTGAACCGGCCCGCCGGCTTGTGCTAGTTTGGCCTCGCCATGGAACCACCGTGACACCTTCAGGAGGATGAACGATGCCGGTTGCCACCCCCGGGATTCGTGAGCACCTGATGGCCAACAATCCGGAGTTTCAGAAGCTGGCCGAGCAGCACAGCCGGTTCGCAACACAGTTGGAAGAACTCACCCAGCAAGCCTACCTGAACGGCGAAGACCTGATCCTGCAAATCGAATTGAAGAAACGCAAGCTGCGGCTGAAAGATCAGATGGAGCAGCTTGTGGCCCGCCATTTGAACGAGACGGCCGGCCGCTAGGGCGAACAAGCGGCGCGGTTCTGGCGTAGAATAGGGCGTGGGAGCGCGCCTCACCCGGCGCGCCGGCCCGCGCAGATGGTCAAAGAGGGCTACAAGTTCGCGTTGCCCCCGCTGGGCGCGGGTTTGCTGGTGCTGGCCGCGGGCTGGAACTGGATGGCGGCCCGATGGCTGGGGGGCATACTGCTCTTCCTCGGGGCCTTCGTCCTGTACTTTTTCCGCGACCCGGAACGCACCCCGCCGCCGGACCCTGACGCCGTGGTTTCGCCGGCGGACGGGCACGTGGTGGAAATCGTCGAAGAGGACTTTGAGGGGCGGCCCGGGCGGCGCATAAGCATTTTCCTGTCCGTGTGGGACGTGCACGTGAACCGCGCGCCGGTGGCCGGGCGCATCCGCAAAGTGGAGTACAAGCCCGGCCGCTTTTTCGCCGCGTTGCGGGCGCGCGCTTCCACGGAAAACGAGCAGAACGTGATCCACCTGAGCACGGACCGGGGCGAGATGGCCTTCAAGCAGATTGCCGGGGCCATCGCGCGCCGCGTGATGTGCTGGAAGGCGCCCGGGGATTCGGTAGGGCTGGGGGAACGCGTGGGGATGATCCGCTTCGGCTCGCGCGTGGATGTGTGGCTGCCGCGCCAGGCCGAGATCGTGGCCAAGAAGGGCAAGTTCGTGGCCGGGGGGACCAGCATCCTGGCTCGCTGGCCCGCGGCCGCCGGAGGCCCGCGATGAGCGAAATGGCCGCGGCGGGACGGCTGGCGCAGAACCATCGCTTGCGCCGCGGCATCGGCATCCTGCCCAGCCTCTTTACGGTGGCCAACCTCTCGCTGGGCTACTACGCGGTGCTTTCCACCTTGCGCGCCGACGCCGTGAGTTTCGACCACGCCGCGCGGGCCATCGGCCTGGCCATTCTCTTCGACGCCCTCGACGGGCGTATCGCGCGCGCCACGGGCACCAACTCCGAGTTCGGCAAGCAGTTTGATTCGCTGGCCGACGTGGTGAGCTTCGGCGTGGCCCCGGCTTTCCTGGCGTTCACCTGGGGGGCCGGCGTGTTCATCACCGATCAGCCGGGCCTGGCGCAGAACGTGTACCGGCTGGCCATCGTGGTGACCGCCGTGTTCGTGGCCTGCTGCGCCTGGCGGCTGGCGCGGTTCAACATTCAGGGCATGGCGCCCGGCACGGAAGCCAAGTATTTCGTGGGCATGCCCACCCCGGCGGCCGCCGGGATGATCGCCGCCAGCGTCCACGCGCTGAAGCAACCCGTGCAGGACTGGCGGTTCGCGGTGGGCTGGCTGATCCTGGTGGGCTTGCTGGCCTGGCTGATGACCAGCACCATCCGCTATTACGGCTTCAAGGACATCAGCCTCACGCGGCGGCGGTCGTCCCTGATTGTGATCCCGCTGCTGTTCCTGGGGCTGGGCGTCGTGATGTTCTCGGAATACGTGCTGCTGGTGCTGGCGTCGTCGTACCTCATCTCCGGGGTCACATTGCACGCCATCCGGCATTTCCGCCGGCCGAAGGCAGCGCCCGCCGATTGAGTCCATGTCCTTTCCGCCCAACTACTGCCGCGTGGCCATCGCGGGCGCCTCGTCGCTGCGCGGCAAGGACCTGGCCGCGGCCATGGATGAACGCAGCTTCCCCGCCACAGACCTTCGCCTGCTGGATGACGAGGTCATCGAGGGGAGGCTCACGGAAGCCGGCGGCGAGCCGGTGGTCATCGAAGGCGTGGACGAGGACAGTTTCGCGGGTGTGCGCTTCGCGTTCTTCACCGGGTCCCGCGAGTTCACCCGGCGGCACTGGAGGCAGGCGCATCGCGGCGGGGCCACGGTGATTGACTTGAGCGGCGAGTTGAGCGCGGTGAAGGAGGCCGTGCCGTTTATCCCCGCGTTGCGACCGCTGTTGCCCCCCCCGCGACCGGTGGCCGGCAAACTGCTGTGCCCGCCGCCCGCCGCCGCTATTATGGCGTGCACGCTGCTGGCGGGCCTGCGGGAGATGCCGCTGGAGCGTATGGCGATTACGTTTCTGCAGCCGGTGACCGAGCGCGGGCAGGCCGGCGTGGACGAACTGGAAGGGCAGACGGTCAGTCTGCTCTCGATGAAGCCGATCACCCAGGAAGTGTACGGGGCGCAAGTGGCTTTCAATCTGTTGAGCCGGTACGGAGAAGACAGCCGCGAGGATTTGCGCGCCACGCGGCGCGAGATTGCCGAGAGCGTGCGGAGTTATGTGGCCGGGCGGTGTCCGGCGGCGGCCATTGACCTGGTGCAGGCCCCGGTGTTCTATGGGTACGGGTTCAGCGCTTTCGCCGAGTTAGCCGCGCCGCCCGATCCCGGGGCCCTGGCCCGGGCCTTGGAGGGCGCCGGCATCAAGGTGCTGTCCAAGGGCGATTCCCCCAGCAACGCGAGCGTCGCGGGCGAGAGCCAAATCTCGGTGGCCGAGATCGAGCTCGACGGGCCGGTGGCCAACGGCTGCTGGCTCTGGGGCGCGGCCGATAACCTGCGGCTGGCATCGTCGAATGCCCTGAGTATCGCGGAGACACTCCTTGCGTCCTGAAGAAGAACAGCGAAAAGAGGAAAGAGAAAAGAGTCCGGTGAGCGCGTTCACTGCGGGAACTCTCTTCCTTTTCCTCTTTTCCCTTCTCCTGCTCAGCCATTGCGGGTATCGCGTGGCAGGGCGCGGCGCGCAGTTGCCGGCGGAGGTCAAGACCATCGCGGTGCTGGCGCTGGAAAACAAGACCTCGCGCTTCCGCATCGAGCAGCGGCTCACCGAAGCGGTAGTGCGGGAGTTCCTGGCGCGGACGAAGTACCGTATCGTATCCGGCCCGGAAGGAGCGGACGCCGTGCTGCGCGGGGAGGTGCTCGGGCTGGAATCGAGCGCGGTGCTCTTCGATACAGCCACCGGCCGCGCCACTACCATGCTGGTGACGGTGCGCGTCCAGGCCCGCCTGGAAGACGCGGCGAAGAAAACCACCCTGTGGCAGAACGACAACTTCCTCTTCCGCGAGCAATATGAGATCTCCACCGACCTGGCCAGTTTCTTCGAGGAGCAGGAACCGGCCCTGGAGCGGCTGGCGCGGGACTTTGCCGCGGCCCTGGTGAGCGCGGTGCTGGAGAACTTCTGATGCCGGCGGCGACCCTGGAACAATTCGCGGCGCGCGTGGCCCGCGGGCAGGGGGGCGGGGCGGTGTTGCTGCTGGGGACGGATTCGTACCTGCGCGACGAAACCCGGAAACTGCTCATCGAGGCCTGTGTGCCGGCGGGCGCGCGCGACTGGGGCGTGCTGCGCCTGTCGCTGGAAGACACCTCACTCCACCGGGTGTTTCAACAGGCGCAAACCCGGCCCATGCTGGCGCCGCGGCAGGCGGTGATTGTCTCCGGCGTGCAGGCACTCGAGGGCCTCGGCGAAGAGGCGCGCGAAGCGGCCGCGCGGCAGATTGAGACCTACCTGAAGGACCCCGCTCCCTTCAGCCTGCTCATCTTCGAAGCCGCGTCCCTGGACGCGCGCATGCGCATCTTTAAGGCCTTGCAATCCGGCGCCCTGGTGGTCAGCGTGAACATGGCCGAGGGGGCCGACCGCGACGGGCGTCCCGCGGCGGTGACCGCCAGCCTGCCGGTGATTGCCAAGCTGGCGCAGGAACTGGGGGTGCGGCTCGAAGGGAGCGCCGCGGAGGAGCTGGCCGAAGCGCTCGATGGCGAGCTGGGCCGCATCCGCATGGAGCTGGAGAAACTGGCCACCTACGCCGGAGAAACGAAGCGCATCACCGCGGAAGACGTGGATGCGCTGGTGGTCTCGGACCAGAAATCGTCGGTGTGGCAACTGGCCGATATGCTGGCCGAACGCAAGGGCGGCCGGGCCATTGAGCTCCTGCATCGGCTGATCGCCGAAGGGGAGCAGCTCCCGATGATCCTGGGCGGGCTGGCGTGGATGTACCGCAAGCTGATTGAGGCCCAGGAAGCGCCGCGGCACCTGGACGGCTGGGCCGCGGCCGGTTATCTGAAGATGCGGGCGGAAACCGCCAAGCTGGCCCTGGCCAGCGCGCGCCGCATCCCGCGAGCCCGGTTGATGAGCGGGCTGGCCGCGTTGTACGAAGCAGATTCGCAGTTGAAGGGCGGCGCGGCAGACCAGCGAGCGGTGATGGAGTTCCTGGTGGCGCGGCTTACCGCGTAGGACCAGGCCGGGAGAGTCTGGCGACGCGACCGGCCCCCAGCCCCGGTCAGGCGCGGGCGCCGGCGGCCTGGGCGCGGCGCAGGACGTTGAAGGCCCGCGTGAGCCGCGACTTGTAGCGGTTGGCGGTGTTCTCCTTCAGCACGCCTTTCTGGATGGCGCGGTCAATCGCCGAAAGCGTGGGGGAGAGCATCTTCTGGGCGGCCGCGGCGTCGCCCATGCCCAGCGCGGCGCGGAGGCGCTTGATCTGGCTGCGCACGGCGGTGCGGTTGGCGCGATTGACCTCGCTGCGGCGCGCGGTCAAGCGGATGCGCTTGAGCACGGATTTCTTGCGCTTCTTGATCTTGGTGGGTGTGCCAGCGGGCATTCGTTGTCCTCAATCCTCGGGCTGGTCGGAAGACCGGCCCCTACACTCGGGCCGCGTGAAGCCGCCCCTACAGCCTTTTCATTGCAGCGGTAAACGATTAGAGTAGCACGTCCGCTGGGTTCTGTCCACGCCCCTGGCCGGCCCCGACAAACGCGACGAGCTGCGGCTGCTTATCAACTCGCGGCATCCCATCACCACCGTGGAGACCTCTGAGGAGGGCCGGGTGGAGGCCCAGTTGGCCGACGTCACCTCCGAGTTGGACATCCCCTTCTACACCTGGAGCGTGACCCTCGGCCTGGTGCGCCGCGGCAACGACCAGGCCATGGAGATGCGCAAGACGCGTCCGCTCAGCGTCCCCCGGCGGGAAGACATCGCCCGGCTGCGCGCCTGGGCCGCCGACCGCGCCGTGCCGGCGAACTGACGGGCCGGCTTGTGCCAGTGAATTGCGCAGGCAACTTGGCCGGGGATCGCATCCCATGCCGCAGACGGGGCACAGCCGCTCTGCTTCAGGCGCAAAATCGGGATCGAACCGGTTACTGTCGCCAATTTAATGGACGAGTACACAGCATTGACTTCGCGCCAATGGGGATGCTGTAATCGGCGGCAGGGCTCCACGCAGCCCGCCTATGGAAGCGGGGTGGAGTGTCCATCCTGAGGGGTCCGCTTCCGGTTGCCCGATTTTGGCCACGACAAGGAGTGCGAATGGCTCTGCGTCCAAGTTTGAGAACCAGCATGCCTGTGCTGCTCCTCGTGTTGGTCGCCGGGCTGTTCACCGGGACGGAAACCGCGCGGCTGGCCGGACGCCAGGAGGTCCGGGAAACGCGTGCGCAGAAACTGCCTGCGGATCCCACCCCGCGCCAGGCAAAGCCGAAGCGCGAGCTTCCCAGCAAGCTCTTCGAGAGCGTGCGCATTACCCCTCGCGTAGAAATGGTGCTGCCGCCGGTGGAACTGGCTGCCATCCTGGATGAGGACCAGCGCAACGCCGCGCGTGGCATCAAGGCGCACCGGATTGGCATTCACCGCCCGGCGCGGGTCCTGACCACCGAACACCGGGAATGGACAAACCTGAAGGATGGCGGGCGGGTGTGGGTGTTCGCGCTGAAATCACCCGCCGCACTGGGTCTGCGGGTGGAAGTTCACGCCTTGCGCCTGCCACCGCAGGCGGCGCTGTTTCTCTATTCCCCGGACGATCCCCACACGGTGTTTGCGTTTACGGACCGGGGCCCGCGGCAGGGCGATGCCTTCTGGGCGCCGCTGGTGGTAGGAGACACGGTGTACTTCGAACTGCACGACCCCGCGCCGAACGGCAAACAGCAGCCGGGACCGCTCGTGGAGATTCAGACCATCAGCCACATCTACCGGCACCCCCTGGCTAAGCTCGAGCAGCCCAAGGCCGGCGCATGCAACATAGACGCCACCTGCGATGCGGCGTGGGCCAGCGACGGGGGAGCGGTGGGCCGCATCACCTTCAGCACCGGCGGAGGCACGGGCGTGTGCACCGGCACCATGCTGAACAACCTCTCCGCCGACTTCTCGCCGATTTTCCTGACCGCCAATCACTGCATTGATACGGAAGCGGAAGCGGCGTCCGCCGAAGTGTACTGGTTCTACCGCACGGCCACCTGCGGCGGTGTGCCGCCCAGCCTGGCCACCGTGCCCCGCAGCACGGGCGCGCGCCTTCTCGCGGGCCGCTCCCGCTCAGCCCTGACCGACTTCACGCTGCTGGAAATCCTGGGGGTAGCGCCGCGCACCGTGACCCTGGCCGGGTGGACGGCCACCGACCCGCCGGTGGGGGGCGCGATTGTCGGTTTGCACCACCCGCAGGGCGAGTTCCTGCGGATCGCCTATGGGTCCACCCAGGCCAACACCTCGACGAACTTTCATCGGCTGCTGTGGTCGCAGGGGACCACGGAGCCCGGCTCCTCCGGTTCGGCGATTTTCAATCCCGCGCACCAGGTTGTCGGGCAGCTCTGGGGCGGCGCGGCTTCCTGCGCCAACCCGAGCGGGATAGACGAGTATGGAAAGCTATCGCAGTCGTTTCCCGTCATGGTCAACGCCAGCGGCCAGAACTACCTGCAGGTGGGGCTGGGCGACGACCCGCTGGAACACAACGACAGCCGCGGCGCCCCCTTTGCCACCGGCAGCGCCACGTTTTCCAATCTGGTGGTGAAGGTGCAGGATGAAGACTGGTTTCGCATCACCGTGCCGCCCAACCACTTTCTGTTGATCGACGTCACCTTGACCAACCTGCACGGCGATGTGGACCTGGAACTGTTCCAGGGTGCGGGGGCCACGCCGGTGGCCACATCCCTGGGCAACGCCGACACGGAGCAGATTCAGTTTCAGAACGGCGGGGCCACCACGGACTACTTCCTGCGCGCGTTTCTCGACGACGATCTGCGCAACACCTATCACCTGACCATCACCGTGTCCGCCGGGGCGCCGCAGACGGCGCAGCTGACCGTGGTGCGCTCCGGCAGCGGCACGGTGAGCAGCGTCCCGGCGGGCATCCTGTGTCCCACGGACTGCACCGAGAACTACCTGGTCGGGACCATGGTTACGCTGACCGCGACCCCCGATCCGGGGACCTCCTTTGCCGGCTGGGCCGGGGGATGCGCCACCATCAACTCCAACACCTGCACCGTCGACATGTCCGTCAACCGCACCGTCACCGCCAGCTTCGGCATCCCCGCGCCGCCGAACGACAACTATGCCAACGCGACGGTGGTGAACCTGGTGGGCAACACCTACAGCAACACGGTGAACACCATCAACGCAACGAGCGAGGGCCTGGACCCGGCGGTGAGCTGCGTCCCCAGTCACAGCCGGAGCGTGTGGTATCGCCTGACGGTGGCCTCCTCCGGGTCGGTGTCCGCGAATACCTTCGGCTCCAACTTCGACACCGTGCTTTCCGTGTTCACGGGATCACCGGGTTCGTTCAGCCAGGTGACGTGCAATGACGATTCCAGCAGCACCCTGCAATCCAGCGTCACCTTCCCGGTTACCGCGGGAACCACCTACCGCTTCTTCATCACCTCTTACACGAGCACGAGCGGCGGCTCGCTGACGCTCACGGTCAATTCCACCGTGGGCTCTACCGGCGCCCGCAAGCGTTCCGGCCAGGTGATCAGCAACGACGAATAGCCCGCGCCGTCCGCCGCTCGCCGCACCCGTAAGCGGGCAGAATCAACCGTCGAAGAGTTCAGCAGATACCCGCCCTTGCCAGCTATCCTCCATTGGCGTAGGCTTTTCGAGACGGAATGAGACGAAGCATCCCGATTGCAGGGCGGGTCGAGCAGCTCTTCGGGACCCACGACCAGAACCTCAAACTACTGGAAAGCTCCCTGCGCATCACCACCGAGCTGAAAGACGGGCAACTCGAACTGGAGGGCGAGCCGGCGCAGGTGGAGAAGGCCGCGCGCCTGCTGGGCGAGTACAATGAGCTGGTGCGCGAAGGCCGGGCCTTCCACAACGGCGAAGTGCAGTCGCTCTTCCGCGTGGCCTTGCAGGACCACGGGGTAACGCTGCGCGGCCAGGTGGAGCCCTCCCGCGCGCGCGCCTACGGCAAGAAAGCCATCACCCCGAAGAGCCCCAACCAGCGGCGCTACATGGAGTGCATCGAAAAGCACGACATGGTGTTCGGCATCGGGCCGGGCGGTACGGGCAAGACGTATCTGGCGGTGACCATGGCCGTCTCCGCGCTGCTTTCCAAGCAAGTGACCCGCATCATCCTGGCGCGCCCCGCGGTGGAAGCGGGGGAACGGCTGGGGTTCCTGCCGGGCACATTGCAGCAGAAAGTGGACCCGTACATGCGCCCGCTGTACGACGCGCTCTATGACTTGCTCGACGCGGAGAAGCTGGAACGCTTCCTGGAAAAGGGCATTATTGAAGTGGCGCCGCTGGCGTTCATGCGCGGGCGAACCTTGAACGATTCCTTCGTCATCCTCGACGAGGCCCAGAACACCACCAGCGAGCAGATGAAGATGTTCCTCACCCGCCTGGGATTCAACTCCAAGGCGGTGATCACCGGCGACATCACGCAGATTGACCTGCCCAGCAACTCCCGCTCCGGGTTGATCGAGGCCGTGGACGTGGTGGGAAAGATCGAAGGCATCGCCTTCGTCTATTTTGACGAGCGGGACGTGGTGCGGCACACCCTGGTGCAACAGATTATCAAGGCCTACGATGAGTTCCTCGGCCAGCCGGCGCGTGGCCCTGTCGGGGTGAACCGAAGTAAGTAGGCCTGCTGTTTGGGTAGCGACGTTGCTTCTCTTCGTTTGACAGCCTTGCGGTAGTGCCGCCGTGAGGGTCATGAGTGAGAGCGACAAGGGCGTGACGCCTCAGAAAGGGGAGCCCCTCCGGTATCTCCGTCCGCCCCTATCCTGGGGACTTGTTGCTTGCGCTGGCGCTCCGCTGCTGGTCTGGCCCCGCGCGGAGCCGGCGCAAGTTGTAGTCCTTGTAATGATTTTTGCTCTTTCTGTTGTTTTCGCGCTGGACCGCATCACCTCGGACGAACAGGGCTTGCAGGTCACCACTTTAGGGGTGCCTAGAAGAATGGCCTGGTCGGAGATCACTCACTTGGCAACGCGGGCGCGATGGGAAGGACAACCCAAACTGGAAGACTACGTGGTAACCAGGATCACCCTTTCTGCTGGTGCGCGCCGGATCCGTGTGAGTGGGAGTTTCTGGGAGAGTCTGGAATCTCTGGAATTGGAAATCTGGTTGCGCACCCGGCCATTCGGGCGCTTCGGCTCAATCTCGATTGATGAAGGCTGATTGTCAACTTCCGAAGCGCCCCGCCGGCCTCTGCTGCGGGGCCGGCGCATGATTCTCAATCGCCAGCGTGCTGTGGTGGTGTCTCTCCCGCCACTAAGGCAGTTTTTGGAACACGTGCGACGGACGTTGCATCTGCCGAAGGACTCCGTTACCGTGTGCCTGTTAAGTGATGCGGAGATGGCGCGGCTCAACCGGCGCCACCGCGGCAAGCGCAATGCGACGGATGTGCTGTCGTTTCCGGCGGGCGATGGGGCGGGGAAGACCACGCAACGATCGGCGTATCGCGGGGATGTGGCCATCGCGCCGGGTGTGGCGGGTCGCAACGCGCGGCGGTTTGGGCGGACCCTCCCGGGTGAATTGCGTATATTGATTCTGCACGGGGTGCTGCACTTGATGGGATACGACCACGAGACGGACGACGGGGAGATGGAGCGGTACGAGGCGGGCTTGCGGCGGCGCCTGGGGCTGAGCTGAGATGTGGTTCTTCTCCTACACGCTGGCGGTGCTGATGGCCTCGCTCGGGGGGCTGGTGCTCTTTGCCTACCTGGATCGCGTGTACCGCGAGCTGGGCCGGGTAAGCACGGGACGGCTGCACGCCAACCTGGACGTCTTCGAAGCGGAAATCGAGCCCCGTCTGGGCATGGACCGCCGGCGCGCGGCGCTGACCTTCAGCCTGCTGGCGCACGGGTGGCTGGTGCTGGCGGCGGTGGCCACAGCGCGTGGGGTCACGTTTTTCACCTGGGGGACGCTGGAGGCGGTGCTCCAGCACATTGTTTATCTTGGCGCGCAGATTGCCGTCTGCATGCACCTGCTGCCGGGCCTCCTGCTGGCGCGCACCACGGGGCGCTGGCTGACGCCGCTGGTGCCGGTGGTGCGCGTGTTCACCTGGCTGGTGTGGCCGCTGCGGGCCATGCTGGAGGCGGCCGCGCAGTTCAGCCACCTGACCGATGAAAAGCCCGACCCGGAGCAGGCGCAGCAGGAGGGGCTGGAGGCGCTGGTGGAAGCGGCACAGGAGGAGGGCATCCTCGAGCACGAGGAAGCCCGGCTGATCGAGCAGGTGGTGGAGTTCGGCGACAAGCGCGTGCGCGACGTGATGACCCCGCGCCCGGAAGTCACCGCGGTCCCGGCCGGGGCCACCATCGAGCAACTCCGCCGCCTGCTGGTGGAAACCAAGTACTCGCGCATCCCCGTGTACGACGGCACGCTCGACGAAGTCGTCGGCGTGGTGTATGCGCGCGACGTCCTGCAAGTGCCGGAGAGCGAGGCCCGCCGCCGCACCGTGCGCGAGCTCTACCGCCCGGCCATGTTCGTCCCGGAGACCAAGCTGGGGTCGCGCCTGCTCAAGGAAATGCAGGCCAAGCGCCAGCAGATGGCCATCGTGATCGATGAGCACGGGCTGACCGCGGGCGTGGTGACCATCGAGGACCTGGTCGAGCAGATTGTCGGCGAAATCAGCGAAGAGGACCGCGTGCTTGTCCCCGAAGTGGCCCGCGAGGCTGACGGCACGCTGCTGTTGCGCGGCAGTGTGGAGGTGAGCAAAGTGGCCGAGCTCTGCGGCGTGGAGCTGGATACGCCGGAACCGGCCGCGGCCACCACCATCGGCGGACTGCTCAGCGCGCTGGCCGGCCACGTCCCCGCGCCAGGGGAAACCATCGAGCACGCCGGGGTGCGCTTCGAGGTGCTGGAAGCCAACCAGCGCAAGGTGTTACGCCTGCGGGTGCGCCGCAAAGCCGCACCCGCCCCTACCCCCCTGCCCGCCCGGGCCGCCAAGCCGTAGCGCCTTCTTACTTCCGCTTCAGACAGGCAACCGCGCGCGCCTCCCCGGTGTCTGAGTAGGCAGCACTCGGCGCGGGTGGTGGTCATGCACGGGTTGAGGCTCAGGGCGCTGCTGGGACTGGCGGCTACTTGCTGCGCGCAGCAAAACTACACGCGAACCATTGTCCCCGAAGAGAGAGCGGCGGCGCGGTTGTGCCGCATCGAAGGCCTGGTGCTGAAGGCCGATTCCGTCTCGCCGCTCCCCGGCGCCACGGTGCGCCTGGCGCCTTACCTTTCCCCGGTGAACGATGACGACGGCCATCCCGTGACCGCGGAAACAGGCGCCGGCGGGCGTTGCCTCCTCGATAATGTCGAGCCCGGAACCTACACCGTGGAGGTGGGAACGGCCGGGGTACGCCACGCAGTATTACGGGCAGCGTTCGCGCCGGTACCGGGGGACGCCGCTCACCCTGCGGCCGGGACAAACGCTGAACGATGTGCTCCTGCGGGTCCCGGCGGGCGGCGTGATCAGCGGGCGGATTTACGATCCCTATGGAGAGCCCGCGGCAAGAGTCCCGGTGGAGGCCCTTCGCTTCCAGTGGGCCAATGGGGTAGCTGAACTGGTCACGGTGGCGACCGAGCTCACCAACGACCGCGAGTACCGGCTCTACGGCCTGGCTCCCGGGCGCTACTGGATCGCCACAGGAAGGGAAGCAGCGGGGAAGGCCGTGAGCGATGCTGCAACCGAGGCCCCCGCCCGCGGCGCCGGCGCCAAGGTGACCGTGGTCACCTAATACCCGGCCGTCACCGACTACTCCCAGTCCAAGCCTCCGGACTTCTGAGTTCAGCCTTCAGCCTTCTGCCTGCTAAGCGACACCATTCCTTCTGCGACGGCCCTCCGGGGAAGCGTTGCCTTGGCGCGCCGGTGTTAGCGCATGTTATGTTCTGACTCAGGTGGCGGGGCCATGATGGGCGAGGTTCTGGCATTCGCGGTAGGCCTGCTGATGGCCGCTCCTCGGCAAGGGAAGCCAGCCTCCCCGGATCCTCAGAAGTGCCGCCTCGTAGCCGGAGTGGTGTCTTATGGGAGATGGCCATGCAGCTAATCAGGTTTGCGACGGCACAGGGGGCGCTTCTGCTTGCCCTGGCGGCAGCGGCTCGATGCCAGCCACCGGGCGCGCAGGAGGCGGCGAAGGCCAAGCCGGGCGCGGCGGCGACGGCGTTGGGTTCCATCGAGGGCCGCGTGTTGAAGGCGGCCACGGAGGAGCCCCTGCGCGGAGCGCGCGTCGAACTCTCCGTGGTTGACGAAAACGTGGGCGACGAGGGGCAGGAGGCCCTTTCCGACGCCGAAGGGAAATTCTCCTTTGGCCACTTGAAGCCGGGCACTTATCGCATGAAGGTGCGCAAGGCCGGATACGTTTCACAGGAGTACGGCGAGCGCCCCGGCGGCGGCCGGGGGCGCGGACGCCAGGGCAGCCCCATCCGTTTGCTGGCCGGGCAGAAAATGCGCGACATTGTTTTCAAGTTGGTGGCCGGCGCGGTGGTCACCGGGCGCATCTTCGACCAGAACGGCGACCCCATCGCCGAAGCCGAAGTAAACGCCGCGCAATTCACAACGCGCGGCGCCCAGTCCGTACCTGAATCGCGCGGCCAGGCGGAAACCAATGACCGCGGCGAGTACCGCATCTACGGCCTCGCGCCGGGCCAGTACATCGTCCACGCCTCGCCCCGGCAGGGCGACGGCTTCCTGGCGCGCCGCGCGGCACGAACCGCGCCGGCAACCAGCCCGCCGGAGGCCGCCGCGCCCCACGAAGTCGGCGGGCTCACCTATTACCCTGGTGTGCTGGAGGCGGCGCAGGCGGCCCGGTTGGAGGCCAAGGCCGGCGAGGAAATCGGCGGGATTGACATCACCATCCGCACGGTGCGCGTGTTTGCCGTGCGCGGCAAGGTGATCCTCACCGAGGCCCGGGACAAGAGCCAGGTCCACCTCATGCTGGTGAGCAAAGAGGGGGTCCGTGAAAGCGGCGGGCGCGCGCAGGCCGCGGCCGACGGCTCGTTTGAGATTCCCAACGTACGGCCCGGAGCGTACATGCTGATGGCCATGTCCATCAACCCGGAGGAGGGTTATGGGACGCAGATGTCGGCCAGCCAGGATGTTCGCGTGGGGGATGCCGACGTGAACGACCTGCGGGTGACGCTGGGAGGCGGCGCGGACGTCTCGGGAACGCTGCGCATCGAGGGCCGCACCGAGCTGCCGCGCTTCGCCATGGTCATGCTGTTCACCGGCAACGAGCAGGCCTTTGGCGGGGGAGGGAACGCGCAAGTCAAGAGCGATGGGACGTTTACCATTCACGCCGTCGCGCCGGGCACCTACTCCGTGTACGCCATGGCCGGCATGCCCGCGGCCAGCGAGTACTACATGAAGGAGGCGCGCCTGGGGGGCGCGGATGTGCGCGACGGGCTGAACATCGCCGGAAGCGGGCCGGTCCGCGGCCTGGAAATCCTGCTGGGCGCCGACGGCGGGACGGTCACCGGACGGGTGCTCAACGAAGACCACTTGCCGGTGTCCGGCGCGCAGGTGCTCCTGCTGACGCCGGACGCCAAGGCCACTCCGCTCGATGCCAAGCACGCCGAGTCCGACCAGAACGGCAACTTCACCGTCAAGGGGATCCGCCCCGGCGAGTACAAGATCATCGCCCTGGAGGAAACGCCGGAGGGCGGGGGGCGCTTTGGCGGCGCGGATGCGCTGAAGAAGTACGAGAGCAAGGGCAAGTCCCTCCGCGTGGACGCAGGCAGCACCCAGACCGTCGAAGTCCAAGCGTTGCGCCCGGATCGACACTAGCCTGGGTCACCCCGGCCCTTTCCCACATCCGGCCGAGGCCGTATCATCATCAGGTCCCTTTCGTGGAAGCAGGGGCCCGCGACGGCCCGCGTAACCGCCATCGCAGACTCTCAGTCGGAGCAGACATGCCCTTTTTCATCGGACTTTTCCTGGTGTGCGCGGGCACGTTGATGTATGAAATCGTACTGACGCGGTTGCTGAGCGTCATCTCCTGGTACTACCTGGCCTTCGTGTCCGTTTCCCTGGCCATGTTCGGGATGACCGCGGGAGCGTTGGCCGTGCAGTTGCGCCCGGAGTGGTTCCCGCCGGAGCGGACCGCGCAGCGGCTGGCGCAGGCCACCTGGGGCATGGCCCTGGCGTTGCCGTTGAGCCTGCTCAACATGCTGGCCGTGCCCCTGCCGGTGGAGATTTCACCGCGCACGGCGTACAGCTTCCTGCTCTTCTCGGCCGTGATTGCCGCGCCGTTCCTATTTGCCGGGGTGGCCGTGTGCCTGGCCCTGACGCGATCGCCATTCCCCATCGGAGGCGTGTACTTCGTGGACTTGCTGGGCGCGGCCGCGGGTTGCTTTGGAGCCGTGGTGTTGCTGAACCTGGTGGACGGTCCCAGCGCCGTGCTGGCGATTTCCACGCTGGTGTTTGTGGCCGCCGCAGGCTTCGCGCGGCACGCCGGGGAGGCCAAACTGGGCCGCCGCTCCGCGTTCTTTGCCCTGGCCATGCTGGTGGTGACGATCGCCAACGCCTCCAGCCGCAACGGCTTGCAGCCGGTGTGGGTGAAGGGCAAGCCGGACGAGCGCGCGCACCTGCTGGCGGAAGTGTGGAATCCGATCTCCAAGGTACGGGCGTTTGAGCCGGTGGTCGCGGCGCCGATCATGTGGGGCCCCAGCCCGCGCTGGCAGCCCCAGCGGATGGAGAACATCTTCCTCGATATCGACCATAGCGCGGGGACCAACGTCACCCGCTACAGCGGCGACCCGCGGGCCGCGGACTTCCTGCGCTACGACGTCACCTCGCTGGCCGCGCAGGTGCGCCCGGGGGGTTCCGCGGCAATCATCGGCGTGGGCGGCGGGCGCGACGTGCTGGCCGCCGCCCACTACGGCTTCCAGCGCATCGTGGGCATCGAAGTCAACCCCGCCATCGTGGACCTGGTCGGCCGCCGGCTGGACTGGTTCGCCGGGCTCAGCAAGGTGCCCGGCCTGGAATTGCATGCCGAAGAAGGCCGCAGCTTCCTGACCCGCACCGGCGAGTCGTTCGATGTGATCCAGGCGTCGCTGGTGGATACTTGGGCGGCCACCTCCGCCGGCGCGATGACCCTTTCCGAGAATTCCCTCTATACCGTGGACGCCTGGCGGCTGTTCTGGCGGCGGCTCAAACCGGGCGGGTTGATCGCCTTCAGCCGGTGGAATGAGGGGACGTCGCGGTATGAAACACTGCGCTTGGTATCGCTAGCATGGGCTACGCTGCTGGCGGAAGGAGCGGCGCGGCCCGCCGACCACCTGGCGCTGGTGGCCACCGACCGCGTGGCTACCCTGCTGCTCAGCAACGCCCCGCTCACGGCGCAGGACGTGGCCCGGGTCCGCGGCATCGCGGACGAAATGGGCTACCGCATTCTCCTGCTGCCGGGCCAGCCGCCTCCCTCCGGCGACCTGGAGCCCATCCTGGCGGCGCGCGACTTGCGCGAGCTTTCCCGGCTGCGCGCCGGCCCCTTCGACATTTCCCCGGTGTACGACGATTCGCCGTTCTTTTTCAGCTCCCTGCGCCTGAGCGAAGTGCCTCGCGTGGCCTTCCGGCTGCGCATGGAAGGGAACCTGCTCGCCCTGTCTGTCCTGCTGACCTTCCTGGGAGCGGCGGTGGTCCTGCTGGCGCTGACGGTGTATCTCCCGACGCGGAAGCGCTTCCTGGGGGTGAGCGGCCAGGCCTCGGCGGGGCCGCTGCGCCGCGCGGTGTTGTACTTCCTGCTCATCGGCCTGGCCTTTCTGCTGGTGGAAATCGCCATGATGCAGCAGCTCTCCATCTTCCTGGGGCACCCGGTGTATTCCCTGATGGTGGTGCTGGCCGGGCTCATCTTCTTTACGGGGCTGGGCAGCCTGGCTTCGGAGAGGGTGCGCGGGGCCGCCGATTGGGCGATGCGCTGGCCGGCGCTGGTGGCCGGCGCAACGGTCTTGGTGTACTCGATGGTGGTGCTGCTGATCCTCCCGCGCTACGTCGGATGGATGCTCTGGCAGCGGGTGGCGCTTTGCCTCCTGCTGATCGCCCCGTGCGGGTTCTTTATGGGCTACTGCTTTCCCCTGGGGTTGCGCCGGATGCGCCAACTGCGGCTGGACGCGGCCCTGCCGTGGATGTGGGCGCTCAACGGCGGGGCCTCGGTGATCGCCGGGTTCGTGGCCGTTCTGCTTTCGATGGAGGCCAGCATCAGCGTGTGCGTGCGCACGGGGGCGGTGTTATACCTGGCCGCGGGGATGGTCTTGCCGCCGTTGCTTGTGGCGGAGACCGCGCCCACCACGCCGGATTGAGGGCCGGAATCAGAGTGGCGGCCGCGCGGCCGGAGGAGCGAACGGTTCGAAGGATTCGAGGAGGACGTCGAGGGCGGGCGCCAGCTTCGCGTAGTCATCTTTTCCTGCGACCCGATTGAAGTAGTAAACGCGCTGGTACTCGCGCACCAGAACGAGCACGGTGCGCGGGCGGACGCGAGGCTCGTACCGCAGTTCCCAGTTCGTCGCTTCGAGCGCCGGATAGTCCCGGAGGCGCGCGGTCTTCCATGCGGGGCTTCCGCTGTTCCCATGAGCTTCTTAGCGGCATCGAGCAGGACTTCTCCGTCCGGGGTGGACCAGTGGAAGCCGGCCTCCCCCCAGTCCGACGCCCGCGTAACACGAATCCTCAGCCACGTTTCCCGGACAGCCCGCCTGGACGCGGTTGCGCATCTCCTTAGGCGCCCCCCAGCCGGCGGGAAAAGCGACTCGCAGAAACCGCGCGGGGTAGTCGGTCACCGGAGCGGCGTCTTCGCGGGGCATGGTTGGTTGCGGCTTGATGTCGTCGTTGGTGTAAACCCTGCGCGGCCTCGGTTTCGCGGCTTTGCCGGCATCCTGGCCGGCCAGGACGGCGAAGGCAGCCCAGAGGGACAGGGCCAAGAGGCCGCCCCAGGAGAGAGGGCTGCGCGGGTTGCCCCTGGCGGAATCCCCGCATGTTGGAGGAAAGACAAAATGGCTCTTTACCGTCTAGAATGTGGTTGTAAATTGGTAGGCAGGTGAGAGCCAATGATTCCGCTGCAACTGCAACCCGAAAGCCATGTCCCCCTGTACATGCAGATCCGCGACCAGCTCCGCGCCCTGGTGCACACCGGAGAGCTGCGCCCCGGTGACCGCATTCCCGCCAGCCGCGAACTGGCCACGCAACTGGGCGTCCACCGCACCACGGTGGCCAACGCCTATGCGGAACTGGAGTCCGAAGGGCTGATTCAAGGTCACGTCGGGCGCGGCACCTTCATCCTGGAAGGCGCGCAACCCGCGCGCATTTCCCCGCCGCCGCCCACCGCGCTGGGGACGAGCAACGGCGGCGTCCGGTGGGAATCCCTGTTTGCCGACGAGCGCGGCGAAGAGTCGCTCAGCCGCCTGTGCCCGGCCGGGCCGGCGGCGCCCATGTCTTTCCTTTCCGCGCGGCCGGCCGCGGAGCACTTCCCGCTGGAGGACTTCCGCGCCTGCTGCAACGCGGTGTTGCGCAGCGAGGGGGCCCGGATCCTGCAACTGGGGACGTCGGACGGCTATGCCCCGCTGAAAAAGGCCCTGGTGTACTGGCTGCGCGGGGAAGGGCTGAGCGTGAAAGAGGAACAACTGCTGATCACCGCCGGGTGCCAGCAGTCGCTGGACCTGCTGTGCAAAGCCTTCCTGCGGCCGGGCGACGCCGTGGCCATGGAGAATCCGGCGTATCCCGGGACCATCGCCATTTTCGCCGGGGCGCGGGTGCGCTGCCTGGGGGTGGGCGTCCATGGCCGGGCCAACGGCAGCGAAGCGGGGCTGGACCTGCACGCGCTGGAATCGGTGCTGATGCAGAACCGGGTGAAGCTGATTATCGTCAACCCGGATTTCCAGAACCCCACAGGCACCACCATGACCAGCGCCGCGCGGCGCCGCCTGCTGGAGATTGCCGCGCGCTATCAGGTGCCGGTGGTGGAAGATCACCTGACCGGCCGGCTGCGCTTCCGCGGCGCCAAGGTCCCTTCCCTGAAGGCCCTCGACCGCCACGGCGTGGTCATCCAGATCGACAGCTTCTCGAAGGTGGCCTTCCCCGGCCTGCGCGTGGGCTGGGTAGCGGGCCCGGAGAACGTGATTGACCGGTTGCGCCTGGTGAAGCAAGCCACCGACCTGCACACCGACCAACTGGCGCAGGCCACCATGGCCGAGTTCGTGAAGCGCGGGCTGCTGGGCCGGCACCTGGCGCGCATGCGCGACATCTACGCCCGGCGGCTGGCGGCGCTGGAAGAGGCGCTGAAACAGCACATGCCCGAGGGGGTCCAGTGGGTCAGCCCGGAGGGCGGCCTGTGCCTGTGGCTTTCGCTGCCGCCGGGGTTCGACGCCAGCGAGTTGCTCATCCATACGCGCGACCGCGGTGTGGTGTTCGGGCCCGGGCGGTACTTCTACTTCCAGAGCCCGCAGCCGAATACCCTGCGGCTCAGCTTCGGCGACCTGGACGAACGCAAGATCGCCCGCGGCATGGCTATTCTGGGCGAGCAACTCCGCATCGAGATGCGCAAGCGGCAACGCGGGGCGCGGAGGGAGCTTCAGTCGGCGGTAGCGTTGGTGTAGGGCAGAAGGCAGAAGACCCTCGCGGGGAAGGGATACACGGGCTTGGCCACGAGAATCCTGGCGCCACGGGTGGAGAATGGGTGCTTCGGCTGCGGCGGGGCCAATGCGCGCGGGATGCAGCTCACCTTCGAGCAGGACGACCAGCGCCGCCGCATTGTCGGCCGGTTCCAGTTGGGGGCGGAGTATCAAGGCGGCGCAGGGTTCATCCACGGCGGGATCCTGGCCACGTTGCTGGACGAGGCCATGGGCAAGGTGAACCGCTTCCGCGAAGTGCTGGCGGTGACCGCCGTGCTGGAAGTGAACTACCATCGGCCGGTCCCGGTGGGCGCGCCCATCACCGTGGAAGCCTTCGAGACGCGCCGCTCCGGCCGCAGCCTGTACCACCGCGGGGAAATCCGCAACGGGGCGGGCCAGTTGTTGGCCAGCGGCCGCGGCCGATTCGTGGTGGTGGACGTGGAGAAGTTCCGCAAGAAGCTGGCCATCGGATGAGCCATGGCCACTGAGGGAGAGAGCTACATGGAATTTATGAATGACAACCTGTGGCGGGTGAAGGTGGGGCTGGCGGAGATGCTCAAAGGCGGCGTCATCATGGACGTCACCGACGACAAACAGGCGCGCATCGCGGAAGACGCGGGCGCCTGCGCGGTGATGGCGCTCGAGCGCGTGCCGGCGGATATCCGCAAGGAAGGCGGCGTGGCGCGCATGGCCGCCACCAGCGTCCTCCGCAAAATCATAAAGACGGTGAGCATCCCGGTGATGGCTAAGGTGCGCATCGGCCACTTTGTGGAGGCGCAGGTGCTGGAGGCGCTCGAGGTGGACTTCATTGACGAGAGCGAAGTGCTTACGCCCGCCGACGAAGAGCATCACGTGTGGAAGCACGGCTTCCGCGTGCCCTTTGTGTGCGGCGCGCGCAACCTGGGCGAAGCGCTGCGGCGCGTCGCCGAGGGCGCGGCTATGATTCGCACCAAGGGCGAGGCGGGCTCGGGGAACATCGTCGAGGCGGTCCGCCATATGCGCGCCATCACCGACCACATCCGCCGCCTGACCACGCTGCGCGATGAGCAGTACGTCCACGAAGCGAAGGAACTGGGCTCGCCGGTGGAGCTGGTGCGCTGGGTGGCGCAGAACGGCAAGTTGCCGGTGCCCAATTTCTCCGCGGGCGGCGTGGCCACGCCGGCCGACGCGGCTCTGGTGCGGCAACTGGGGGCGGAGGCCGTGTTCGTCGGCTCGGGCATTTTCAAGTCCAGCGACCCCGACAAGCGCGCCCGCGCCATCGTCAAGGCCACCACGCATTACCAGGATCCCAAGATGGTGCTGGAAGCCTCCGAGGAACTGGGCGAGGCCATGAAGGGAATTGACGTCCGCCAGCTCGACGAAAAGGAGCTGTTGCAGACGCGAGGCTGGTAAGGGCGGCTTACGCCGCCCGTTTGCGAGGGGCTCTACTACAAGAGAAAGGCGGGCCGGCTAAGCCCGCCCCTACAAGTGAAGAAGGTCGGCATATTGGCGGTGCAGGGGGACTACGAAGCGCACGGGCGCATGCTCGAGCGCCTGGGCGTGGAGTATTCGCTCATCCGCAAGCCGGAGGACCTGGCCGGCGTGGGCGGCGTCATCCTGCCCGGCGGCGAGAGCACCACGCAGTTGAAGGTGATGAAGGAAGAGGGCCTGGCCGAGGCGTTGCGGAAGCTGGCCGCAGACGGCGGCGCGTTCTTCGGCACCTGCGCGGGGGTGATCCTGCTGGCGCGCGAAGTGAGCAACCCCGAGCAAGAGTCGCTGGACCTAGCGGACCTGAAAGTGGTCCGCAACGGCTACGGGCGGCAGCTCGACAGCCACGTCACTCCGGGCGCGTGCAAGCTCTCCCCGGCCCCCGTGGAAATGGTCTTCATCCGGGCGCCGGTGATTGCAGCCGTCGGGCCCGGCGTGGAAGTGCTGGCCGAGGTCGCCGGCCGCCCGGTGCTGGTGCAGCAGGGGCGGGTGCTGGCGGCCACCTTTCACCCGGAGTTGACTTCCGACACCACCATCCACGAACATTTCCTCTCGCTCGTGAGCAACGGCCGCTGAGTTGGCGAATGAGCACTCCTGTTCCCGCACGCGTGCTGTTTGTCTGCATCGGCAATTCCTGCCGCAGCCCCATGGCCGAAGCGCTGGCCCGCCACCTGGCGGGCGACGTGATCGAGGCGGCCAGCGCGGGCGTCTCTCCGCTGGGCCGCGTGCAGGACGCCACGCGGGCCGTCCTGCTGGAGCGCGGCGTGAGCGTTGAGGGGCTCTACTCGAAGGGCTTCGGCAACGCCTCCGCGCTGGGCGCGGACCTGGTGGTCAATATGACCGGGATGCCCGGGGGCGCGCTGTTCCCCGGCTGCCGCGTGGAAGACTGGGCCGTCGAAGACCCCTACGGCGAAGACCTGGCCACCTACCGCGAAATCCGCGACCACATCGAAGAGCGAGTGCTGCGCCTGGCCGCCCGCTTGCGGACCGCCGGCTCCGCGCAGGAGCAAGGGGCTGCCGGGCGGTAAGGCCGGGTTCAGCTATAATGAACGGGCTGGGGCGACGCATGGCGTCGCCCTTTTCGTCAGCGCGAAGAAGGAGCGGAAGTGCGGCGGCAGGGCACCAGCGTATCGCAGGAAGACTACCTGAAGGCCATCTGGGAGATCGTCCAGGAAGAGCAGGTGCCCATCAGCGCGCGCCTGGCGGAGGAGCTGGAGGTGACCCCGCCCGCGGTGACGGCGGCCCTGAAGCGCATGACCCGCGATGGCTACGTCCGCCTGGGCCGCGACGGCCGCATCCAGCTCACCCCCAAGGGCCGCGACCTGGCCGAGCACCAGGTGCTGCGGCACCGCCTGGCGGAGAAGCTGCTCACCGACGTCATCGGCCTGGAATGGTCCAAGGTGCACGAAGAAGCCGAGCGGCTGGAGCACGCCATCTCCCCGGAGGTGGAGGCCCTGCTGCTGAAGCGCTTCGGCGAAGGCAGTTCCTGCCCACATGGCGTGCCCCTCTTCGGCGGCCTGGCCAAACTGCGGAAGAAAGCCGGGGCCGTCCTGCTGGCGGAGATGGACGCGGGCGATTCCGTGGAAGTACTGCGGGTGTATGAGAAGGACCCCAAGTTCCTGAAGTTCATTGCCGGAATGCACCTGCGGCCCGGGGCCCGCGCGCAGATTGTCCGCAAAGAGTACGATGAGACGATGACTCTCGATGTCGCCGGCCACTCCGGGAGCAAAGTCCATCTCGGCAAGCCGGCCACCACCCGCGTTTGGGTCCGCAAGGTGTAGCAGGATGCTGAAAGGCCGTAGGGGCGGGTCTTCAGACCCGCCCCCACGGTCTTGCAACGAGTTAGCGGGATGCCGGCGATGGACGCGCGCCAATGCGAGGCCGCCTTGAAGCGGGAAGGCTTCACGCGCACCCAGGTCTGGCAGGACGGCCCCGGCGCCTGCTACGCCGACCACACTCACCCGGTTGCCACGGCCCACGTTATTCTCGAAGGGGAAATGACTCTGGACTGCGGCGGCGTCTCCACCCTTTGCCGTGCCGGCGAGCGCGCTCCCGATGTGCCCGCCGGCGCCGTCCACTCCGCGCGCATGGGCCCGCGCGGCTGCCGCTACCTGATCGGGGAGAAGCGCTAGAGGCTGTTGCATGAACCGTGGGGGCGGGTCTTCAGACCCGCCCCTTCGCTTCTAGCCGGCACGGGGGTGCGAGTCCCATTCCGGCTGCAAGGAACGCACCCGCGATCGTTCTCTTAGGCATAGAGGGATGAAGAACTCGGCGGGAGGAGCCATGCACGGGGTGATCCGACGGACACTGGTCTTCAACATGGTTACGCTGGCTTTTGTTCCGCTTGCCAAAGCGTGCAGTTGCGCGGACCCGGGGCGGCCCTGCCGGGCCGTGGCGGAGACCGCTGTGGTCTTCGCCGGCCAGGTTACTTCCCTGGGCCAGATTGCGATCGACGATTCCGGCTACCGGTACGTCCGGGCAGCCTTCAAGGTCCACCAGAAGTTCAAAGGCCGTCTGCCTCGCGATCTTGATGACACCATCGAGGTGCTGACCGGGCAGGGTGGAGGCGACTGCGGCTTCGCGTTCAGAGTCGGCCGCGCGTATCTGGTGTACGCCGACGTGATGAAGGAAGGGAACCGGCTCTACGCCGGCATCTGCACGCGCACGCGCGCGCTCGCCGACGCTGCCGAGGACCTGGCCTACCTGCGCTCGCGCGACGACCCCAGGCGCGGCGCGGGCCTCGAGGGACAGATCGAGCGGCTGAAGCGCCACCGCAACGGCGATACGGAGTGGAGCGGGTGGATGAGCGGCGTCCACGTTACGGTGCACAACGCCGACGGCAAGCACGAAACCAGGACCGATTCTCAGGGCCTGTTCCGCGTCTGGGGGTTGCTCCCGGGGACTTACACGGTGACCGCTGCGCTGCCTGCCGGCTTCGTGGGCGGCACAATCGAGGAGGTGCAAACCCGGGCAGACCGCTGCGGCGAGGCGCGCATCCTGGCCACTCCGGAGTGGAAGCCGCCGCCCAAAGCGCCCCGCCCGTCTAGTTAGCCGGCGTGCCTGCTTCGGCCTGTCTCCTAGCGGGCCAACGCACGGTCAATCAGTTCTACCACGTGCAGCACTTCGGTGGCACACCCACTCCTGGCTGTGCCGGGCGAACCTCCGGCCACGCCGGGAGAATCAGCCGCAGCGCCGTGCATCGCGACTCCGGCGCGCAATTGCAGCATGCATCCGGGGTTCGCGGTGATGATGGCGCCGGCATTGGTCGCCCGCACGTGGCGCATCTTTTCTTCGAGGATGCCCATCGAGGCCGCCGTCTGCGTGACGTTGTACACCCCCGCCGAACCACAGCAGTCGTCGGCGCGCTGCATCTCCACCAATTCCACTCCGGGCACGGCGCGGATCAATTTGCGCGGCGCTTCGCGCACTCTCTGCCCGTGGACCAGATGACACGAATCCTGATAGGTCGCGCGCAGCTTCGTTTCACGCATGGGCGCCACCAACCCCAGCTCCGCCAGGAACTCGGTCACATCCCGAACCTTGCCAGAGAATTGTCGGGCCTTCTCCGTGACCTCTGCGTCTCGGTGACCTCTGTGTTGCTCTTTGCCCTGGCCTTGCGCCGCGCCTTGCGGCAACAGGTGTGCGTATTCCTTCAGCGTGGATCCGCACCCCGCCGCATTGGTGATGATGGCGTCGAAGTTCTCGCGCAGGAACGCATCCACATTGCGGCGGGCCAGCGATCGCGCCACGTCGCGCACACCGGCATGCGCGCACAAGGCGCCACAACACACCTGCCCGGCGGGCACAGCCACCTCGCAGCCATTGGCCGCAAGCACGCGGATGGTGGCCTCGTTGAGCGCCGTAAACGTCACCTGTGCCAAGCAGCCGCCGAAGAACCCAACGCGCGCCCGCCGCCGGCCATGCGCCGGAAGCGTCCGTCCAAGTTGCGAGAAAAAGAAGCGCTCATCGATTCTGGGCAGCAGCCGCTCTTGTTGATCGAGGCCCATGGCGCGCAGCAGCCCGCTCGACCGCGCCAGCCTGTCCAGCCCGCTGCGCTGATAGAGCCGCACCACGCGCGCCGCCAGCGAGATGCGCCACGGATGCGGCAGTAAATGCCGAAACACCAAGGAGCGCAGCAGGCGCGTGGAGAGCGGCCGCCGGTAGTGCTTTTCGATCTCCCACCGGGCCGCCTCCACCAGCTTGCCGTACTCGGCGCCGCTGGGGCAGGCCGTTTCGCAGCCGCGGCAGTCCAGGCACTGGTCAATATGCTTGACGAAGTCCGCGCCCAGCTCGAGCTGTCCCTGGTCCACCAGCAGCATTTGCCGGATGCGCCCGCGCGGCGAGTCGGCCTCCAGGCCCCACAGCCGGTAGGTGGGACAGTGGTTCAGGCACAGCCCGCAGTGCACGCAGCGGGCGTAATCCTCCCACGCCGGCTTGTGCGGGTCGCTGAAGCCGGAAGGCCGAGTTGGTTGGGCGGCGCCCATATGTCGGGTGGTAGCGATCCGAGAATTCAGAACTTCTCAAATTCAAAATGTCAAGATTCAAGAAACCACCGAGCTCGGCCCCCAGTGAGCGCGCAATCTCTAACAGCTTGTTGAACAACCCCGGAGGTTGTCATTCCGAGCCGCCGCAGGCGGCGAGGAATCTGCATTTCCTGGGATTTCCTGCACGATGCAGATCCCTCGCTTCGCTCGGGATGACAGTCCAGAGCGTTTTTCAACAAGCTGCTAAATCCCGGCCAGGAAGCGGCCGGGCGAAAAAATGCTGCGCGGGTCGAACGTGCGTTTCACCTGCTGCATCAGCGCCAGGTCTTGGCGCGGCGGGCCCCAGATGCTGACCGCGCGCTTCAGCTCCGTGGGGCAGCGTTCGATCAAGGCGCGTCCGCCGGCCCGGGCGGCCGCGTCGAACACCGCGTGACACGCCGCCGCCAGCCGCGGCACGGCGGGTTGGTGGGATTCGTCCGGCGTCAGGGTCAGGTGCACTACGCCCGGGCCGCGGATCAGCATCCCCGCGGACATCTGCTTCTCCTCCGCGGCGCGCTCGAGGGCGTCCAGCAGCGGCCCGTACGCGGCCGGCAGGGCGGTGATTTTCATGACCGTGTCCGCCTCGGAGATGGTGGCCATTTCATAGGGCGCGTTGGCCACCCGTTGCCACAGGGCCGTTTCCGGAGCGCCTTCCAGGTTGAACCAGCCCGCGGCGCCGGCGGCTTCCGCCATGCCGCGAAAATCGAAGCTGTGGCGCTGCACCACTTGCGCATGGCCCGCCGCGGCCATCAATAGGGACCACTGGCCCTCGGGGAACTCGCGGCCCGGCGCCATGACGTTGGGCAGGTTGAGCAGCCGCGCCATGCGCGGCGACACCACTTCCAGCGCGCGCGGCTGCAACGGCGATTCAGCAATGGCCCGGCGCAAGGCCAGCGCCCCTTCCCGTCCGAGGAACGACGCGCCCAGCGTGGCCGAGGCTGGGGGCTGCGGAAAAGTGCGGAAGTTGGCCACGGTGATGATGCCCAGCGAGCCCAGGGCGCCGATCATCAGTTTGTGCAGGTCATAGCCGGCCACGTTCTTCACCACGCGCCCGCCGGAGCGCGCCCGCGTGCCCTCCTCCGAAACGAACTCCAGGCCCAGGGTGAAGTCCCGCGCTGTGCCGTAGCCGTGCCGCAGGGGCCCGCTGGAGTTGGCCGCCAGGATTCCGCCAATCGTGCCGCGCGGAGCAAACGGCGGGTCCAGCGGCAGGAACTGCTTGTGCTCCGCCAGGCGCTTCTGCAACTCCGCCAGGTTGATGCCCGCTTCGACGCTGAGCGTCAGGTCGCCGGGGTCGTAGGCCAGCACGCGGTTCAAGGCGGCGGTACGCACGGCCACATCGTAGCGGTCGGGGATGCCGCCGAAGTCCAGCTTGGTCTTTTCCCCCGCAGGCACGAGCGCGAGACGCGCTTCCGCGGCCACGCGGACCATCTCCGCCAGAGCCTCGACCGCAGGGGGAGTCACCACCGCGGAGGGCGTTTCGCCGTCAATGTCGTACTGCACCACCTCTTCCCACTCGGCGGAGAAGTTCTCCGGCCCGGCCAGCGCCTCGAGTTTCACCAGAGCCGCGTCGGAGAGGCTCATGCGGGGCGCGCCGCTCCCGCGGCCGCGGGCGCGCCCGCGCCCGGTTGCACCAGGGGCTGCACGCGGATTTCGCCGCAGCCTTTCGTGCTGGGGAAGAGCTTGGCCGGGTTGAGCAGGCCGGTGGGGTTGAAGGTGTCGCGGACGCGGCGCATCAGGGCCAGGTCCGCTTCGGAGAAGAGCAGGGGCATCAGCTCATTCTTCTCCATGCCCACGCCGTGCTCGCCGGTGATGGAGCCGCCGACGGAAATGCAGTAGGCCATGATCTCGTTGGCGGCGCGCACCACGTTGTCAAACTGCTCTTTCGAGCGCAGGTCAAAGAGCAGCATGGGGTGGAGGTTGCCGTCGCCCGCGTGGAAGATGTTGCCCACTTCGATGTTGTAGCGGCGGCAGATGTCGTCGATCTTGCGCAGCGTTTCCGGCAGGCGGGTGCGCGGGATGACGCCGTCCTGGACGTAGTAGCTGGGGGAAAGGCGGCCCACGGCGCCAAAAGCGTTCTTGCGGCCCTTCCAGAGCAGCTCGCGCTCGCGGTCGTCGCGGGCCCGGCGCACCTCGCGGGCGCGGCAGAGCTTGCAAACCTCTTCAATGTCGCGCGCCTGCGCCTCCACGGTTTCGCGCAGGCCGTCCACTTCGATCAGCAGCACGGCCGCGCTGTCGAGAGGGAAGCCGGCGTGGGCGAAAGCTTCCACGGCGCGCAGCGTCCAGCCGTCGAGCATTTCGCAGGCGGCCGGGGTAATGCCGCGGCCGGTGATTTCCACCACGGTTTGCGTGGCGTCGTCCGCCGTTTCGTAGATGGCCAGCAGGGTCTTCACCGCTTCCGGCTTGCGCAACAGGCGCACGGTGATCTCCGTGACCATGGCCAGCGTGCCCTCGCTGCCCACAAACAGCCCGTTCAAGTCGTACCCCGGCGTGTCCACGGTCTTGCCGCCAATGCCCACCACCTCGCCGGAAGGCAGGACCAGTTGCAGCCCCAGCACGTGGTTGGTGGTCACTCCGTAGAGCAGCGTGTGCGGCCCCCCGGCGTTCTCCGCCACGTTGCCGCCGATGGTGCAGGACTTCTGGCTGGAAGGGTCCGGCGCGAAAAACAGGCCGGCGTGATCCACGGCCCGCGACAGATCCAGATTGACCACACCCGGTTGCACCACGGCGCGCTGGTTCTCCGTGTCGATTTCCAGGATGCGGTTCATCCGGGCAAACACCGTCAGGATGCCGCCCTGGCGCGCCAGCGCCCCGCCACTCAAGCCCGTGCCTGCTCCGCGCCCGACCAGGGGCACTTGATGCCGCGCAGCCAGTTGCACAATGCCCACCACCTGTTCGGTGCTGCTGGGAAAAACCACGACTTCCGGCCGCGCCTCTTCCACCGAGCCGTCGTACTCATACATCAGCAGGTCCGTGGGCTTCGAGAGCACCCCCTCCGCGCCCAGCAGCGCCTCCAGTTCACGCAGAATGGCCGCGTTCATCGGCATCGCTGCCTGCACTATAGAACGAAGTCAGGATGTAGGGAAGGCAGAAGTACGAAGGCAGAAGGAACAAGGCGGAACTTAGAACGCAGAACTATGAACTGACAACCGTGGATCGAAAGGCAGAAGGCAGAAGGGTCAAAGCCAATCTAACAATCTGAAACCTGAGAGCGGAAATCCCAAATCTCAAACCTCAAATCTGAAGCTGAAAGCTGAAAACTGAATTCTTCCCCCAGGCCCCAGCACCTAGCACCCAGCACCCAGAACCTTGTATTCTTACCCGGCTATGAGCCGCCGCAAAGTGTTCGCCACGCACAAGCTCTTCGAGGAGCCGCGCAGGCTGCTGACGCAGCATTTCGACGTGGAGTTCTGGGAGGAGGAAGAGCGGCCGCCGCGCGCCGAGGTGCTGAAACGCGTGGCTGGCCAGGACGCGCTGATCTGCCTGCTCACCGAGAAAGTGAATGACGAGCTGCTGGACGCCGCCGGGCCGCAGCTCCGCATGGTGGCCAACGTGGCCGTGGGCTTCGACAATATTGACGTGCCCGCCTGCACCCGGCGCAAGATTGTGGCCACCAACACGCCGGGGGTGCTGGACGAAACCACCGCCGATTTTGCCTGGACACTGCTGATGGCGGTGGCCCGGCGGCTGGGCCAAGGCGAGGCGCTGGCGCGCTCCGGCAACTGGCGCGGCTGGAGCCTGGATCAGCTTTGCGGCGCCGACGTCTGGGGCAAGACGCTGGGCATCCTGGGCTTCGGGCGGATCGGCAAGGCCGTGGCGCGCCGCTCGCAGGGCTTCGGCATGAAGGTGATATACAACGACGCGGTGCGCGCCTCCGGCGATGCGGAGAAAGAACTGCGCGCGGAGTTCAAGACGCGCGAAGAGGTGCTGGCCGAGGCCGACTTCCTTTCGCTGCACGTGCCGCTGCTGCCGGACACGCGCCACCTGATCAACGCCGAGTCGCTCCAGCGCATGAAGCGCACCGCGTTCGTCATCAACACTTCTCGCGGGCCGGTGGTGGACGAAGCCGCGCTGGTGGGGGCGCTCGAAGCCCGGCAGATTGCCGGCGCCGCGCTCGACGTGTACGAGCAGGAGCCGAAGATTCATCCGGGCCTGGTCGGACGCAAGGACGTGGTACTGGCGCCGCACCTGGCCAGCGCGTCGGTGGCCACCCGCACCAAAATGGCGCTCATCGCGGTGAACAACGTCATCGCGCTCTTCGCCGGGCAGAAACCCGCTACGGCGCTGAACCCCGAGGTGCTTTAGCGGTGGTTGGAACCACGGATGAACACGGAAAAACACGGAGGAGAGGCGCCGGGCGCCCGCTGCTGGGTGCTGGGAACTCAGAACGACGAACTCAGAACCATGAACTCAGGAATTCTGAACCGGGCGTCGGCGGCCAGCTTTCAGCTATCACCCGTGCTGACTGGCAAAAACTGAGGGCGGAGCGGAATGCTGATTGCCGAATCCGTGTTCATCTGTAGTTTCCAAAGAACTGAACATATGCCGCTGGTGACGAAGAACAACCCGAAGCTGACGCTGGAGGGCGCGCAGGCAGTGCTGGCCGCGGCGGAGAAGCGGGCGCGCGAAATCGGCGTGCCCATGGACATCGCCGTGGTGGACGATGGCGGCCACCTGCTGGCGTTCGCCCGGCAGGACGGCGCCAAGCTTTCTTCCGTCCCCATCGCCATCGGCAAGGCGGAGTCGGCCGCCTTGCGTCGCCAGCCCAGCGGGCCTTACGTGGTGAACGACCAGCCGGACCTGCGCGTCTCGCTGGCGCTGGCCATCGGCAGCCGCGCGCATCAAACACCCTTGCGCGGCGGCTTGCCGCTCGTGGTAGATGGTGTGTGCGTCGGCGCCATCGGCGTCAGCAACGGCACCGAAGACCAGGACACGGATGTGGCCCGCGCCGGTGTCGCGGCCTTGCAGACCGCGTGAGAAGTAGCAGGAAGGAAAAGGCAGAAGGCACACCTGTGTGGTCAGTCCGCTCCTTGCAGGCGCAGCCACATCCCCCGGTGAAAATAGTGGACGACAGAAGCCTTCTCCAGGAAGGCGTCGTCAATGGCCTGGTGGCCGAGAGGCGGCGGCGCCGGCCCGCCGTAGTCGGCCGCGTGTTTCAGAATGGTCGCGCGGTCGGCCGCGCTGATCAGCCGTGAATACTCCATCCTGTCGCCGCCCACGCCCTGCACCGAATCCGCGTCGCGGCCCGGCGCAAGCTCCATGACATTCAAGCTCTCTTCGTTCCAGACTAGGATGGAGGAGACACCGCCGCGGGAGCACAGCACTGCCCAGTCGCGGCTGTCTTTTGCGGTGAACGCGCCGCTGACCACGTTGTGCGGTTTCGGGTCGGCGAACGTTTGCGGTATGGAGCAGCCCCGTGTTTCCAGTTCCAGCCGCAACTCCGGCGGGAGTTGCGGGAATGAGGAGGGCGGCAGGTAACGGATGGCCGGGGCGGAGTCCCCGTCAGCCCCGCTGGCAGCTTGGGGTTGCACCGTGCTCCCAGCTTTCTCCGGTTGTGGAGCGGCACGAGCACGCAACTCCTGAAAGGTGGCGTTGGCCTCGGTCAAGCGGTGGCCGTAGGCATTCTCCCAGCCGCCGATCAGCAGAAAGGGAATGATGGCGGCTGCGGCGCGCAGTTTAGCCCGGCCGACAATTTTCTGCTCGGCTTCCCAGCGGAAAGTCTGCGTGGCCATCAGGAAGCACGTCACCAGACAACCGCCCAGGGCTAGCAAGTCCCCGCCCACGGAAAAAACCGGCGCGTCCTCCACGATCATTCTCTGCAAGCCGGTGACCAGATAGGTGGACGGCAGGAACAGCGCCAGGTTCTGGAGCCAACCGGGCAGCAGCGGCAGCGGCAGCGTGGCCCCGCTGAAAAACAGCAGCGGGAACCACACCGCGTTGCAGATGGCCTGCGTCTCCTGCATGGTGTTGGCCACGCTGGCCACGATCAGCCCCAGGGTGGCGAAGGCCATGGCCCCCAGCGACACCAGCACCAACGCGCCGGCCACGTTGCCCCAGTCCTTCACCCCGAAGAACCACCAGGCGATGAGGAACTCGAGCGCCAGCGTGGGCAGGGTGAGGAAATAGTTGGAAAGCACGCCCGAAGCGAGCATGGCCCCGGGTCCGACCGGCGCCAGCCGGAACCGCCGCAGGATGCCCTGCTCGCGGAAGCTCACCAGTTGCATGCTCAGTCCCCAGAAGCTGCCCATCACGGTGAGCGCCAGCACCGCGGGCATCATGTAGGCCACGGCGCGCGGCTCGCTGCGCGCGAACACCACCGCGTACAGGAAGAGGAACGCCAGGGGCATAATCAGGCTGAAGAAGAGGAAAATGCGGGTGCGCAGCGCCAGGCGCATGCGCATCTTCGTCAAGGTCCACGTGTTCTTCATCAGCGTGGGGGTGGGTCTTCAGACCCGCCCGGGTGTAACTCGCCTCGTTCACTGGGCCGGTCTGAAGACCGGCCCCAGCATCAGTCGCGCAGCCGCCGCCCGGTCAGCTCGATGAACACGTCTTCGAGCGACGACGACGACATTTCCAGGCTTTGCAGCTCATTGCCGTGCAGGTCCAGGAACTTCACCAGCGCCACGATGGTCTGCGGCGGCCTCGATGAGCGCAGCACATAGGTGCCGTCCACTTTCTTGCACTCGCTCACGCCGTCCAGGCCCAGCAGCGTGCCTTCCAGTTCCGGTTGCGCCAGGCGCACTTCGATGCGCGACTGTCCCTGGGCCCGCTGCTTCAGCTCGCGCGGGGCGCCCAGAGCGATCACCTTGCCGTGGTCAATGATGGCCACGCGGTCGCACAACCGTTCGGCCTCTTCAATGTAATGCGTGGTCAGCAGGATGGTCTTGCGCTCGCGCCGCAGCTCTTCGATCAGCCCGTAGATTTCGCGGCGCACCTGCGCGTCCAGCCCCGCCGTGGGCTCGTCCAGGAAGAGTACGCGCGGGTCATGCACCAGGGCCATGGCCAGCGCCAGCCGCTGCTTCTGTCCCCCGGAGAGCTGGGCGTAGAACGCGTCGCGCTTTTCCTCCAATTGAAACCGGCGCAGCAGCTCTGCGGTGGGCCGCGGCCGGGGATAGAACCGCGCGAAGAGCTCCATGGCTTCGCTGACTTTGAGCTTCTCGGGAAGGGCAGTGGATTGCAGCACGCCCCCGATCTGCTGCTTGTAAGCCTCCCCGGCCGCTTGCGGTTCGAGGCCGCACACGCGCACGCAGCCGCCATCGGCGGTGCGCAGGCCCTCGAGCACTTCCACGGTGCTGGTCTTGCCCGCGCCGTTCGGCCCCAGCAGGCCGAACACTTCGCCTTCACCAATGGCGAAACTGATGCCGCGCACGGCTTCCACGGGCCCGTAGTTTTTCTTCAGGTTTTCCACCTCGATGATGGGCTCGCTCATGGTCTGCATGAATGTAGCACGATTGCCTTGCTGAAACGGGAAGGCAGCAGGCAGAACCACTGGCTTGGAGGTTTCCTTCTATCTCCTGACTTCTGCCTTTTGACCCTTGAGGTTCTCGAGCAAAGCGGGCGGGACTTCTGCAACCTGGCCGGGCTCCAGCGCGCCCAGCTCAAACGGGCCGAAGGCCACGCGGAACAGGCGGCTGACCGGGTGGCCGAGGTGGTCGAACACGCGGCGGACTTCGCGGTTCTTGCCTTCGCGGAGCGCCACCGTGAGCCACGAGTTGCCGGGCATCTTGCGCTCGACTGTCGCTTCGATGGGGCCATAGCGCATTCCACCCACGGTGATGCCGCGCCGGAGCCGCGCCAGCGCATCGCGCGAGGGGCAGCCGCGCACGCGGACGCGGTAGCGCCGCTCCCAGCCGCTGGAGGGCAGTTCCAACTCGCGGGCCAGCGCACCGTCATTGGTCAGCAGCAGCAGGCCCTCGGAATCCCGGTCCAGCCGTCCTACGCTGATCACCCGCGGCAGCCCCTTCGGCAGATGGTCGAAAACGGTAGGCCGCCCCTGCGGATCGCGCGCAGTGGTCACCAGGCCGCGCGGCTTGTAATAGCGCCACAGACGGCCGGGCTCCGCGGCGGCCACGGGCCGGCCATCCACAGTGATGCGCTGGTGCGGCGTGACACATGTAGCGGGGGAAGTCACCGGGTTGCCGTCGAGCGTGATGCGGCCCGCGGCAACCATGCGCTCGACTTCGCGGCGCGAGGCTACGCCCGCCCGCGCCAGGTATTTGGCGACGCGCTCGCCCTTTTCAGCGGCCACGGGAGCTCCGAGCGGTTCTGCGCTTGCGGCGGCCAGTGTTCTTGCTGCGACCTTGGCGGGTTGCAGGGAGGACAGGCCTGGAGGCCTGTCCCACATCCCAGGCGTGACGCTTCATGTCCACGCGGCGCTCAACGAATGTGACGCCTTCGGTTTCCAGCAGGCGGCGTTGCAGCCCGGCCTGCGGCTCACGGATCAGCAGCCGCCCGCCGGCGCCCAATACGCGGTGCCACGGGATGCCGCGCCCGGCGGGGCAACCGGCCATGGCGCGCCCGGCGGTGCGCGCGCCGCCGGGCAGTTTCAGCGCGCGCGCCAATTGCCCATAGGTGGTTACGCGACCGCGGGGTATGCGCCGGACCAGCCGGTACACCGGTTCCCAGCCCGATTTCACTGCATTCCTCCGGAAGCCGCAAACGCTGTTTTTGAGGGCGAATACAGCGGTTAGCGCTCGCCCCCTGCGATGGCCACAGCCTGGTTTTGCCGCCCTGTTACCAAAGTACTAGCCCGCTAGTGCCCGCCCGAATGAACCCTCCGGTTGATGTCCGGCGGACATCCGCCGGGCCAGAATAACATCCAATGTAGAGGAGGGCAGCACGGGGAGTGAAGCTATGGTGAGTTGGGCCAAGGCGAGCGCGGCAGCGGGGAGCGGGGCGGAACTGCGCGCGGGGGCGGCCCTTCAGCGGGTTAACCGATTCGATGCAACCCTGGAACACCGCGCGCATCCAACCTTGACAGGCGTAGTGAAAGCTACTTACACTACGCCCCCAGTGGCGTTCGGGAGTCTGGTTATGGCGTTTGTCCGGCGCATCGGCCGTTCGTTCTACCTGGTGCACAACGTGCGCCGGGGCGGCAAGGTCAAGCAGCTCCACCTGGCCAAGCTGGGGGAGCGCCCGCGCATCACCGATGACGTGGTCCGCTCGGTCACCCGCCAGCACCGCTCCTTGAAGCTCAACTGGTCCCGCTTGCGGGAAGAGGTGAACAGCCGCACCGAGGTGCTCGGCGGCGGCGCCGAATATTTGCGGAAGCTCAGCAATTCGATCCTGCGGCTGAACCTGGACCTGGCGGACCTGTCTCCGCCGGCGCCGCCCGTTCCGGCGCGCGCCGCCGGGCGGGACATTGTCAGCCGCTTGCGGCTTCTCCGCTCCACCGTGGAGGTGAAGTTAGATCAGTTCAGCCGGGCCGCAGGGCCCGGCGTGGTGCCCGCCGGAGGTTCCGGTAGGAGGGTAAAGCCATGAGCGCAGCAGCGGGTGTCCAACTCGATCCCGGCCGCCGCAGCACCGATTCGGTGAACTTCGAGTCGGCGCTGCGCAGCAAGATCGTGGGCCAGGACGAAGCCGTCCAGGCTGTGGTGGACCTCTATCAGGTGTTCCGCGCCGGGCTGAACTCCCCGGGCCGCCCGGTGGGCAACCTGTTGTTCCTCGGCCCCACCGGCTCGGGCAAAACCCGCATCGTGGAGGCCGCCGCCGAGATTCTCTTCGGCGAAGCCCGCGCCGTCATTAAGGTGGACTGCGCGGAGTTCCAGCACTCGCACGAAATCGCCAAGCTGATCGGCTCGCCCCCGGGCTACCTGGGCCACCGGGAGACCCATCCGCTGATCACCCAGGAAGCGCTGGCGCAGTATCACACCGACAAGCTCAAGCTGAGCTTCCTGCTCTTCGACGAGATTGAGAAGGCCTCCGACGCCCTGTGGCAACTGCTGCTGGGCATTCTGGACAAGGCCACGCTGACCCTGGGCGACAACCGCCGCGTGGACCTGTCCCAGACCATGATCTTCATGACCTCCAACCTGGGCGGCCAGGACATCACCGAGCTGATGACCGGCGGCCTGGGGTTCGTCCGCCCCGCGGAAAAGCCCGCGGCTTCCCTCGACGGCAAGGTCGAGCGCACCGCGCAGGAAGCCGCCAAGCGCAAGTTCTCGCCGGAGTTCATGAACCGCATCGACAAGACCGTGGTCTTCCACCCGCTGCGCAGCGAGCAGCTCGAGCAGATCCTGGATATCGAGCTGGCCATGGTGCAGAAGCGCGTGCTCGACGCCGCCAACGGGCAGTTCCTGTTCCGTTGCGCCCCGGCCGCGCGCACCGCGCTGCTCGAGGAGGGCTACGACATCAAGTACGGCGCGCGCCACCTCAAGCGGGCCATCGAGCGGTATGTGGTCTATCCGCTGGCCAACCTGCTGGCCACCGACCAGCTTCACCTGGGCGACATGCTGTGCATTGATTACGACGGCTCGCGCGGCCGCTGGCTCTTCCTGCGCGAAGGCGAGGGCGCGGTGCTGCCGGTGGTCGCCCAGGCCCCGCATTTCGCCGCGGCCGCCACGGCCAGCGGCGGCAAGGCCGTCGAGGCGCCGCCGGCCATCGCCGCGCGCGAGTCGCACGGCCGGCCCGCGGAGCCGGCCACGGCCACCGCGTTGCCGCCCGCTCCGGCCGCCAGCCGCCGCCGCGAACGCAACGAACGCTAAAGTCGCGCCGCCGCCCGCCTGCACGCGCGGCGCGCCGGCAGACTGCCCAGCTCCGTCACATCGGGCGGCCCTCCCCCGGGTGGCTCTGTTCTTTCTCTCCAGGCCAATTTTCATCGTGCCTCCGCCCGCGAGTAACCCCGGGCTCTGCGGCGTCATCTAATCAAGTGCGGTACAATTTTGGACCAGCCCGGTCGAAAAAACTCGGGAGGCCCCGATGCGTATCAGCGCCGCGTTCCATCCAACCCCGCCGAAGACCTCTGCGCGCAAGTACACCGCTTTGCTGGCCGCGCTGCTGCTGGCGCTGGCGCCCGCGGCCCAGGCCGAGCGCACCAGGCTCAAGCCGGGGATGAACCGCTATTCCCCGGAAGACGACGTCAAGATCGGCCAGGCGGTCTCCGCCGACGCGGAAAAGCAACTGCCCATGCTGAACGACTCGCGCGTGAACAAGTACCTCGACGGGTTGGGCAAGCGCCTGGCTGGCAAAGCGCCGGGCGGCAAGTACCCCTACCAGTTCAAGGCCGTCAACGAGATGAGCATCAACGCCTTCGCCTTGCCCGGCGGCTTCATCTACATCCACCGCGGCGTGATCGAAGCCGCCGACAATGAAGCGCAACTGGCCGGCGTGATGGGTCACGAGATTGGGCACGTGGCCATGCGCCACGGCACCAACCAGGCCACCAAGGCCGAGCTGGCGCAGGGCCTGCTGGCGCTGGGAGGCGCCGTGGCCGGCGGTTCGAGAGCGGGAACCGCCGCGCTGGTGGCCGCCGGCTTTGGCGCCCAATCGGTGCTGCTCAAGTACGGCCGCGACGCCGAGCGCCAGTCGGACATCATCGGCACGCAAATCCTCTTCGACCACGCTTACGACCCGCGGGCCATGGCCCAGTTCTTCGAGAAGATCGAAGCTGCCTCCAAGGGCGCCTCACGCATGCCGGAGTTTCTCTCCAGCCACCCCAATCCGGGCAACCGGATGCAGGGCGTGATGAAGGAAGTGGACAACCTGGGCGGCCTGCCGTCCAGGCCGCGGACCGACTCCGCCGAGTTTCGGCAGATCAAGGCTTATCTGAAGACGCTGCCTGCCCCCAAGCCGGGAGATAAGCCCGCGGGAGGCAGCGGCGGTACAGCGGCCGGCGGCCCGCCCGCTCCCTCCAGGCAAATGACCCAGTTCGAGAACCCGCGGCTGATTCTCCAGCACCCCAACAACTGGAAGGCGCAATCCCAGGGGGACGCCGGCGCAATTCTGCCGGAGAATGGCGCCTTGCAGGACAGCAAAGGTCAGACGCAGGTGGCGTATGGCGTGCGCATCGGTTTGTTCGAGCCGCATAAGGATGGCGCGGCGCAGGTGTCCCTGGAAGACGGCACTGACCAGCTCATCGAAGAGCTGCGCAAAGAGAACCCCAAAATGCGCATCGAGCGCGCGCGCGAGCCCGTGCGCGTGGGCCGGGCCCGCGCCTACGGGTTGAACACGGTGCTGACCAACGATTCTCCGGTGGGCGGGCGGGAGTTCGATCGGCTGGTCACCGTCATGCGCCCCGACGGGCTCATCTACTTCGTGTTTGTGGTTCCCGAAAGAGACGCCGACAGGTTCAACCCCTCCTTCGAAGCCATCCTCAATTCAGTGCGCTTCAAGTAGGATCAGGCCTGTTTGCCGGATCGCGCCGAGGAAGTCCTTCATCAGCCTAGCAGCTTGTTGAAAAAGTGCTGTTGACTGTCATCCGGAGCGCAGCGAGGGATTGCATCTTGCAAGAAACACGCCAGGAAATGCAGATTCCTCGCCGCCTGCGGCGGCTCGGAACGACAACCTTCGGGGTTTTGCAACAAGCTCCTAGAGTTTCTGTCCTCGGGTCGGCTGTCCTCGCAGGAGAAAAGTTCTTGGGTAAGCCCCTTTGCCGCAAATCTTGAAGGACCCGAAGTCCTTGTACCACTCGCCTTCCGGAGCCTCGGGTTCCGACTCGCGCCAGAGCTTCAACTGGTACAGGTCTTCCACGGTGATTTCGCGCTCTCGGGCCGCTCGAACAGGTGATCGCGCAGCGCCACCGGCAGGTTGGTCCACCGGATCTTTGGCATCTACTCCCCGAAGGTCCTGCGGGCGAGTTGCTTCTTGATGCGTCGCCTTTCGGCGGAATGGGTGGCGGCGGTCAACCGTTCAGCCAAGTCGAAGAACCTTGTCTTCTCTGCCTCTTTCGACTCCAACCCGGTTTCGATCAGCTCGACCAGGACGCGGTTCGCGCTGGACTGCCGGGTCTTCGTCAGCGCGCGCGCACCCTCTTTGCGGTTCGCGCGGGGAGGGACACGCTCTGCCGGATTCGCCTGCTTGCTGTGACCATGCGCCGATTCTGCACCACTTTGCACCACTATGCACCAACAGGGGAAGCCCATTTTGGCCTTGGAGTCAGGAACACCGCCTTCATATAATGGCTTTCCCAAACAAAAACACCCTGGGCGGATGAAATGGGGGGAAGAGTATTTTCAAAAATCATCTGGAGCGCGGCGCTCCTGGCGGCCATGGGAGGCCCGCTCTATGCGCAAGCCGCGCCGCCGAATCACATCCACTACGAATCCACGCCGGAGGCGGCCAAGCCTTCGCCCACCGGCGCGCTGGCCCCGCGGCTGCAAAACCTGGGCAAGCACGCCCTGCCCTGGGTGACCTGCGCGCCCGCGGCCAAGCCGTGGATCAACCAGGGCATCAACCTGGCCTACGGCTTCAACCACGCGGAAGCGGGCCGCGCTTTCGCGGAAGCGGCGCGGCTCGACGCCAACTGCGCCATGGCCTGGTGGGGCCAGGCCCTGGTGCTGGGGCCCAACATCAATGCGCCCATGGCCGAGGCCGACGAGGCCCGCGCGCTCGAGTTCGTGCACAAGGCCGAGTCGCTGAAGCCCCAAGCGTCCCTGCGCGAGCGGGCCTACATTGACGCCCTGGCCAAGCGTTACACCGGCCAGGCCGCGGACCGCAAGGCCGCCGACGCCGCCTTCGCCGGCGCCATGCGCGCCCTCAGCAAGAGGTATCCGGCCGACCTGGACGCGGCCACGCTCTTTGCCGAGGCCCTGATGACCCTGCGGCCCTGGGACTACTGGGCCCGCGACGGCAGCCCCTATCCCGGCACCGGCGAGATCATCTCCGCGCTCGAATTGGTGATGCAGCGCAACCCCAAGCACCCCGGCGCGCTGCACATGTACATCCACGCCGTCGAGTCCACCAAGTCCCCGGAGCGGGCTGAGCAGGCCGCCGACACGCTCATCAAGCTGATGCCCGGCGCCGGCCACATGGTGCACATGCCGTCGCACATCTACATCCGCGTGGGCCGCTACAACGATGCGGCGGACGCCAATGAACTGGCCGTAGCCGCCGACGAGGACTACATCACCCAGTGCCGCGCCCAGGGTCTCTATCCCATGGCCTACTACCCGCACAACGTGCATTTTCTGTGGTGGGCCGCTTCGTTCGAGGGGCGGCGCCGGGTTTCCGTCACCGCCGCGCTCAAGACCTCCTCGAAGATCCCTCTCGAGCAGCTTCGCGAGTTGCCCTTCCTCCAGGGTTTCCACGTCACCCCGCAATACGCGCTGGTGCAATTCGGCATGTGGGACGAAATCCTGAAGGAACCCGCCCCCGGAGTGGATAGCCCCTTCGTGCACGGCGTGTGGCACTACGCCCGCGGCCGCGCTTTTGTCGGCAAGGGGCAGTTGGACGCGGGGGAGAAAGAACTGACCGAGCTCCGGAAATTGGTGGCCAGCGAGGCCCTGCGCAACATGCCCGCCTCCTTCTCCGCCAATACGGCGTTGAGTATCCTGCGCGTGGCCCCGGAGTGCTGGCCGGCGAACTGGCCGCCCGGCGCAGGAACTTCGACGCGGCCGTCAGCCACCTGAGCCGGGCCGTGCGCCTGGAAGATGCGCTCATCTACACCGAACCGGCGGACTGGCCCTTTCCCGCGCGCGCCAACCTGGGCGCGGTGCTGCTCGAAGCCGGACGCCCCGAGGAGGCCGAGGTGGTCTTCTGGGATGACTTGCGCCAGCGGCCGGAGAACGGCTGGTCGCTGTTCGGGCTGGGGCAGGCCCTGCGCGCCCAGGGGAAAAACGACCAGGCCGCCGCCGTCGAACAGCGCTTCGAGAAGGCCTGGCAGCGCGCCGACGTCAAGCTCACCGCCGCCCGCTTCTGACGCGTCCGGAACTGCCGCCGCTACAATCCCACGCGCCGCAGCCGCAACGCGTTGCCGATGACGCTGACCGACGAAAAGGTCATGGCCGCGCTGGCCAGCATGGGGTTGAGCAGCAGCCCCAGGAAGGGGAAGAGCGCGCCAGCGGCGATGGGCACGCCCAGCGCGTTGTACAGGAAGGCGAAAGCCAGGTTCTGGCGGATGTTGGCCAGGGTGGCCCGGCTCAGGCGGCGCGCGCGGACGATGCCGCGCAGGTCGCCCTTCACCAGGGTGATGCCGGCGCTTTCCATAGCCACGTCCGTACCGGAGCCCAGGGCAATCCCCACGTGGGCCTGCGCCAGAGCCGGGGCGTCGTTGATGCCGTCGCCGGCCATGGCCACGGTGCGGCCCTGCTGTTGCAGCGCGGCCACCACTTCGCGCTTCTGTGCCGGCAGCACTTGGGCGTGCACCTCGTCGATGCCCAGCGTTCGTCCCACCGCTTCCGCGGGGGCCCGCGCATCGCCGCTTACCATCACGATGCGCAGCCCTTCGGCGCGCAGTGCGCGGACCGCCTCCGGTGTGGTGGCGCGAATCGGGTCGGTGATTTCAAAGGCCGCGGCCGGCGCGCCATCCGCCGCGAGATAAACCACCGTGCCGTGTTCCGCCGGCGTCATGGCCCCTCCGGCGGGGATTCCGTTCTCTTCCAGGAACGAGCGGCTGCCGAGGAGCAATGGATGGCCCTCGACCGCGCCGGAAACTCCCCGGCCCGGCGTGGCCCGGAAGTTTGTAACCGGGCTGAGCGCCACGCCTCCTGCCTTTGCGGCCGCCAGGAACGCGGCGGCCAGCGGATGCTCGCTGGCGCTCTCCAGACTGGCGGCCAGGCGCAGCGCCTCCAGTGGCACAGCCCTCTCCTCCCCGCGCGAAGGAACAGCCCATTCCGGGTGTGCCGCTGCTGGGGGTGCGCTGCGGCTCGTGGTCTCCACTCCCGGCTGCGCACCAGGCTGCCCCGCGCGGATACTGACAATCTGCGGGCGGCCTTCGGTCAAGGTGCCGGTCTTGTCGAGCAGCAGCGTATCCACGCGGGCCAGCGTTTCCAGCGCAGCCGCGTCGCGGATCAGCACGCCGGCCAGCGCGCCGCGTCCCGTAGCGACCATGATGGACATCGGCGTCGCCAATCCCAGCGCGCACGGGCACGCGATGATCAGCACGGCTACTGCGTTGAGCAGCGCGTGCGCCAGACGCGGCGCCGGTCCCCACGCCGCCCACGCCGCAAACGTGATCGCAGCAACGATGATGACCGCTGGCGTGAACCAGGCCGAAACGCGGTCGGCCAGGCGCTGGATGGGCGCGCGGCTGCGCTGCGCCTGGCCCACCAGGCGCACGATCTGCGCCAGCAGCGTGTCGCCGCCGACTTTCTCCGCGCGCATGATGAACGAGCCGGTACCGTTTAGCGTCCCGCCGGTCACCGCGCTGCCCGGGCTTTTTTCCACGGGCAACGGCTCCCCGGTGAGCATGGACTCGTCCACGGAACTGGAACCATCCAGCACCACGCCGTCGGTGGGCACCAGCTCGCCCGGGCGCACCCGCAGGCGGTCGCCCGGCGCGACCCCGGCCAGCGTCACTTCTTCCTCCGCGCCGTTGTCGCGGAGCAAGCGCGCCGTCTTGGGCGCCAGGCCCAGCAGCGCGCGAATGGCCCCGGACGTCTGATGCCGCGCGCGCAGTTCCAGCACCTGCCCGAGCAGCACCAGCGTGGTAATCACCGCGGCGGCCTCGAAGTACACGGCCACTGTCCCGCCGTGCCCGCGAAACGAGGCAGGGAAGAGCTGCGGGGCCAGCGTAGCCGCGGCGCTGTAGGCATACGCCGCCCCCGTGCCCACGGCGATCAGCGTGAACATGTTCGGGCTGCGGTTGAGGATGCTGGCCCAGCCCCGCTGGAAGAACGGCCATCCGCCCCACAGGACCACGGGCGTGGCGAGCACGAACTGGACCCACACCAGCGTGTCCGGTGACGCCCACCCGTGCCATGGCATTCCCGGCAGCATGTCGGACATGGCCACCACCAGCACCGGCAGCGCCAGCGCCGCGCTCACCCAGAAGCGGCGTGTCATCTCCCGCAGCTCGGCGTTGGGCTCCTCGCCGGGGGACACCGTGCGCGGCTCCAGCGCCATCCCGCATTTCGGGCAGGCCCCGGGGTGGTCCGACACCACCTCGGGGTGCATTGGGCAGACGTATTCCGTCCTATCTTCCCGCGCGGGCAACGCTGGTTCCAGGGCCATGCCGCACTTCGGGCACGCCCCGGGTTGCGATCGGCGTACTTCCGGGTCCATCGGGCAGATGTAATCGGTGGTTGCCGGTGCGCCGGTGTGTGGCAGCGCGGGCGTGATAGCGACCGGAGCCGATGCGCCCGGAGGCGTCCCGCCAAGTTGCACGAGGCCGGCGGGGATGGAAGGCATGGCCCGTGGGGCATGGGGCGCGAGATAGCGCTCGGGGTCGGCCTGGAACCTGGCCACGCAGCCGCGCGAGCAGAAATAGTAGGTGGTTCCCCGGTGGGCGTGCGACCCAGCGGCACGCTCGGGGTCCACCGTCATCCCGCACACGGGGTCCAGCGCCTTGCTGGGTATTGGCCCCTTGTCAAAGTCAGTCATTCTGCCTTCTGCCTGCTGCCTTCTAACTCCCGCCCCTTACCGCGAGTGTTTGTAAATGAGCCCCAGCAGTTCGTCATAGGTTTTCTCCGCCTGCTCGGGCGGACCGTGCACGATGGCGTGCGTGGCGCAGTGTTTCAGGTGGTTGCGCATCAGCGAGCGGCCCACGGTGCGCAAGGCCTCCTGCACCGCGGAGATTTGCACCAGGATGTCCGGGCAGTAGCGGTCTTCCTCGACCATGCGCTGCAGGCCGCGGATCTGGCCCTCGATGCGGCGCAGGCGGTTGCGATTGGCGGCGCGGGTGGCCGGGTCCACAGCCAGGGCCTGGCGTGGGGCGGCGGGCGGCCGCGGGCGGGAACGGGCAGGTGCGCTCATCGCTTTATACCCCCACAGGGTATATATACCGATAGGGGGTATATGTCAAGCCCGTTTTTCGCCCCCCCGCCCCGCCCCCGGCCGCGCCGGACCGACGCCTGGCCCGGCGCCGCGCGCGACCTAAGCCCTTTCCCGTCAACATCCTGCCGGCCCCGCGCCCCCGTTAACGCAATATTCATTTCGCGTTTATCCCTCTTTTTCATTGCCCTGCCATGCTGGCCCGCGTTCGAGGGAGTCCCCCGGCTTGGGGGAAAGAACTTTCGAGGGGGAACGGAAATGAAGTTGACGATTCGACAGAAGCTTTTCGGCTTGAGCCTGGTGGGCCTGCTGCTGGCCCTGGCCGTGGGTATCTCCGGCTATTGGGGCATCACCAGCACCGGCAAGGGGCTGACGGAAGTCTCCGTGACCAGCCAGGCGCTGAAGAACCACATGGACGCGGACATGATGCACGACGCGCTGCGCGCCGACGTGCTGTTCGCCCTGGTGGCCGAGACCGGGCTGCAGCAAGCCAAAGTCTCCAAGGACATTGAAGAGCACTCCAAGCGCTTCCGCGACGCTCTGGCCCGCAACAAGAACCTGGCCATTGACCCGCAGGTGAAGGCCGCCCTGGACGAAGCCCAGCAGCCGCTCGAGGATTACATCCAGAGCGCCGACGAAATGGCCAAGCTGGCCCTGGTGGACAAGAAGCTGGCCAAAGCGCAGTTGGACACCTTCCAACTGGTTTTCTCCGATTTGGAAGTGAAGATGTCCAAACTGAGCGACCTGGTGCAGGCCAACGCCAAGCAGGCGGAGGCCGCCGGCCTTTCCGCGCTGGCCACCTCGCGCTTCGCCATGGCCGTGTTCTGCCTGCTGTCGTTCATCGGGCTGACGCTGGCGGCGCGCATGATCACCCAGAGGATTACGCGCACCATCAATTCGCTGGTGGCCAGCGCCAAGGCCATCGCCGCCGGCGACCTGACCATCGCCGACCTGGCCATTGAATCGCGGGACGAGCTCGGTGAACTCACCGAGTCCATCAACCGCATGAAGGACGGGTTGCGCCTGATGATCGGTTCGGTGGCCAACACCGCCGAGCGCGTGGCCAGTTCCAGCGAGGAAATGTCCAGCTCCGCCAACCAGCAGGCCCAAGGCGCCGAGACGCAGCGCGAACAGTCCGACCACGTGGCTACGGCCATGCAGGAGATGGCCGCCACGGTGCTCCAGGTCTCCGAGAACTCCAACAAAGCCGCCGATGCCGCGCGCAACGCCGCGGAACTGGCGCGCAACGGCGGGAAGATCGTGGAAGACGCCATCGGCAAGATGCGCTTGATCGCCGATTCCGTCGGCCAGACCTCCCAGAAGGTGGAAGGCCTGGGCAAGAGCTCCAACCAGATCGGCGAGATTGTCGGCGTGATTGACGAAATCGCCGACCAGACCAACCTGCTGGCGCTGAACGCCGCCATTGAAGCGGCCCGCGCCGGCGAACAGGGCCGGGGCTTCGCTGTGGTGGCCGACGAAGTGCGCAAGCTGGCCGAGCGCACCAGCAAGGCCACCAAGGAAATCTCCGCGATGATCAAGAGCATCCAGTCGGAGACCAAGACCGCGGTGGACGCCATGCAAGGCGGCACCCGCCAGGTTCAGGAAGGCGTGGAGACCACCTCGCAGGCCGGCCGTTCGCTGGGCGAGATCATCCGCACCGCGGAAAAGGTGGGTGAGATGGTCAGCTACATCGCTGCTGCTTCCACGCAGCAGTCCACCGCCACCGAAGAAGTCAGCGCCAATATCGAGCGCATCTCCAAGATCACCCGCGAGTCCGCCGCCGGCGCGCACCAGACCGCGCGCGCCTGCCAGGACCTCTCGGGCATGGCCCTGGACCTCCAGAAAATGGTGGCGCAGTTCAAGCTGGGCCACAACGGAAACGGGAACGGCAGCGGGAACGGCCTGCACAGCCAGCTCTCCGCCTTCCCCAGCCGGGAGCTGGTTTTGCAACCGGCGGACAAGGAAGAGCCGCGCCACCTCCTGGGCTAGGCCGCGGCACTTCATTCAGAAAGGGACCGAGGAATCGGATTCGACAAGGAGAATCAAAATGAAGAACTGGAAACAAGTTGTGCTGCGGGTAACCCTGGCGGGAGCGGCCCTGGCCCTGGCGGGCGGGACGGCCTCGGCGCAGGACGGCGACAAGCGCGTGCGCATCGCCTCCGAGCTCCAGCAGGCCAAGCTGGTCACCAGCGCCCTGCCGGTCTATCCGGTGCTGGCCCGCCGCGGCCGCATCGAAGGCACCGTGCGCCTGAACGCCATCATCGATAAGGAAGGCAAGGTCACCAAGGTGGAGAGCGTCTCCGGCCACCCGGTGCTCGACCAGGCCGCCAAAGAAGCCGTCAGCAAGTGGCGCTACAAGCCCACGGTGCTCAACGGCGAGGCCGTGGAAGTGGTGACCACGATTGACGTGGTCTTCAAGCTGTCCTAAACGGGCTTCCTCCCCCGGGCAAACCCATTTGCCCGGTCGCCGGTCTCCGGCCTCCCCCCGGAGACCGGCGCCCCAAACTGGGAACGGAGAAGGCAGAACGCTGAACAGAGTCGTCATCCTCAAAGTTCGCTGGCCTTCAGCGCTCAGCATTCAGCGCATCTCTCTTCCTAATGCTTCGGTTTTTTGGCTCGGTTCCCCGTTCCTGTTCCGGAGTCCCTGAGTTCTTGGTTCGGGTGCATGTGCTACACTGCGCCCGTATGTTCCTGCGCGGCCGCGTTTTCCTGTTCGCCTTCGTGCTCTGCTTCGGCTGCTGCCGGGAGGCGCGTGCGCAAGCGCCGCCCGCAACTTCCCCGCCGGGCCAGCCGCAAACCACCTTTCTCCGGTGTGGCCGGTTGCTGGACGTGCGCACCGGCGAGCTGAAGCCGGCCCAGCTCATCGGCATCACTGGCAATCGCATCGCCTCGGTGGCCTCGGCCGCAACGGTGCGTCTGGCGGCCGATGCGCGGGTCATTGACCTGAGCAAATCCACCTGCCTGCCGGGGTTGATGGACGCACACACCCACCTGGTAGGCCGCGCGGGCGACGAATACTCCGGCGGCCCGCTCCGCCGGAGCACCGCGGAAATGGCCTTCGACAGCATCCCCAATGCCCGCGCCACCCTCGAAGCCGGCTTCACCACGGTGCGCGACCTGGGCACCTATCGCGCCTTCGTGGACGTGGCCCTGCGGGACGCCATCAACTCCGGTGCTGTCCCCGGGCCGCGCATGCTGGTGGCCGGCGCGTATGTCACCATCAGCGGCGGCGCCGGCGCGCTCACCAACCTCGCGCCAGACATCCAGTTGCCCCTGGAGCTGCGCTACGGCATCGCCGACGGTCCTGCCCAGGTGCGCCAGCGGGTGCGCGCAATTGTCCGCCAGGGCGTGGACGTCATCAAGGTGCTGGCCACCGGCGCCATTCTCACTCCGGGGACCAAGCCCTCGCAGCAGGAGTTCACCGAAGAGGAACTGCGCGCCGCCGTGGAGGAGGCCGCCAAAGCGGGGCTGAAAGTGGCCGCGCACGCGCACAGCTCGGCCGGAGCCCAGGCCGCTGTTCGCGCGGGCGTCGCCAGCATCGAGCATGGCTCACTGCTCGACGAGGGAACGCTCCGCCTGATGAAGGATCGCGGCGTGTTTCTCGCGCTCGACGTGATTGCCTCCTGGGACTTCTGGCCCGGCGGCAAGCCCGAAAATAAGCCCGCGGGTTACCCGCAGGAGTCCGTGGATAAGGAGGTCGTCAGCTATGAGTCGCAGCAGCGCGTGGCCCGCCGCGCTTACGCCCTCGGCGTGAAGATCGCTTTCGCCACCGACGCCGGGGTCATCCCGCATGGCCGCAACGCCATCTTGTTCACCAACTACGTCCGGCTGGGATTCACGCCCCTGGCCGCGATTCAGGCCGCCACCGTGAATGCCGCTGAGTTGCTGGGCGTGGCCGACCGGCTGGGCGCCATCGAGCCCGGCATGCTGGCCGACGTCATCGCCGTGCACGGCAACCCCCTCGAGGAAATTGCCCTGATGCACCGGGTCGCCTTCGTGATGAAAGACGGGCAAGTGTACAAGAGCCCCGCACGGTGACCGGGACCGCGACGGGGGCGGGGTAAAGCGCCGCCCCACATTGAGAATGTGAACAGAGCCCCGCACGGTGACCGGGACCGCGACGGAGAGCGGGGTAATCCCGCCCCTACGCAATAGCACTTTGGGGCTACGGTTTGCCATAGGCCGCTTGCCGGGCATGCAACCGGTAAGAAAAATCTCCTTGACACTGTTGGGTTTAGGGTTTTAAGTGTTCACCAGTATTGGCCCCGGAAGTGCATCATTCGGGCCATAAGGGGTTGGGGTCTAGTCGCTGCAAACTGGAGGGAACGAGAATGAACCGCCGCGGTTTGTTCTGTCTTGTGGCAGTCGTTTGTCTGCTGTTCTCCGCAGGGTCCGTCGCCGCACAGAAGATCACCGGCGACATTACCGGCACGGTGACCGACGCCTCGGGGGCCGTCGTGGTCAACGCCACGGTCACGGCCACCAACAAAGCTACCAATTTCACCCGCACCGCCAACACGTCCGATGCCGGCTTCTTCCGCATCTCCGATCTGCCGATCGGCGCATACAGAGTGAGCGCTTCGCTCCAGGGCTTCAAGACCATCGCCCGCGACGCCCAGGTAACCACCGGCCAGGTGACCACCTCCGACTTCGTGCTCCAGGTGGGCGACCGCGCCGAAACCGTCACCGTCGAAGCCGCAGCTCCCCTCATCGAGTACACCGGGCAGGTGAACAACTACGTGGACGAGGAGCGCATTAACCAGATTCCCCTGAACGGCCGCGACTTCAACTCCCTGCTGGGTATAACCCCCGGCGTGCAGCGCTCCCCCGGCGGCGGGTTCCTGGCCGTCAATATCAGCGGCGCCCGCCGCACGGCCAATAACTATCTAATTGACGGCATGTACAATAACGACCGTTATTACGGAGACTCCTCGCTGAACCAGACCGGCGTGGTCGGCATCCCCGCCACCCTGATCCCCATGGACGCCATCGCTGAATTCACCGTGCAGCAGACTCCTTCCGCCGAGTTCGGCGTGAAGGGCGGCGGCGCCATCAACATGCAGCTCAAGAGCGGCGGCAACGAATGGCATGGCTCGGCTCACTATTTCCGCCACACGGACTGGACCGACGCACGCAACTTCTTTGCCGCGGACAAGACCAATCTCCGCAACCAGCAGTACGGCGCCACCCTGGGCGGCCCTCTGGTTAAGGACAAGACCTTCGTCTTCGGCTACTGGGAGGCCCAGCGCTACTCCAGTTTCGCCAACTGGGAGGAAGACGCCATCACCTCCGGCATGGTGGCGCTGGCCCGCGCCCGCATCGCCTGTACCGCCGGGGTCAACAACATGCCGGGGTGCGTGCCCCAGGCCACCAGCCCCGCCGGCGAGGCGCTGCTTACGTTCTACCCGGTGGTGAACGACCCCTCCACCAACTCCATTCGCGTGCCGGTGGCTTCACCCACCTCCGCGAGGATGGATAGCTACGCCATCAAGCTGGACCATCGCTTTAGCCAGAATCATCTGCTCCAGGGGCGCTATGTGATTGGCGACAGCACCCAGTCCGCGCCCGCCTTCATCGGCACCTGGCCGGCCGCCGCCGGCAACATCTCCGGCCTGGGCCTGGATGGATTCAACTCTTTCGCTCCCAGCCGCGCCACCCAAATCGGCGTCAACTGGATTTGGAACGTTTCCCCCGCGCGGGTGATCGAATTCCGCGCCGGATATCAGCGCTTCTCGCAGATCCTGGGACCCAACAACAAGATCGACCCGCAGGCGCTGGGGATTGACACCGGCCCGCTCGACCCGCTGGACTTTGGCATTCCCGCCGTGTACACGCTGGGCCCCAGCTATCTGGGATACATCGGCGGCGTGGGCGGCTACCCCATCGTCACCCAGCCCAACGATAGTATAGACATCTCGGTGCACCACACCTGGATCACCGGCAACCACACCTTCAAGATGGGCGGCAACTGGCAGCGGGCCATGACCAAGAGCATCCGCAACCGCGCCCGCTCCGTGCTGGGCTTCTACGGCTACTACGGCTATGGCCCCAGCGGCAATGGCGACGTGGACGCGATCGTTCAATTGCTCCTCGGTCGCGCCGACAGCGCAGCCCGTTCCTTTGGCACCACCCCGCGACACCTCTTCCAGAACTCCCTGGGCCTGTACGTCAATGACGATTGGAAGATTCACCCGCGCCTGACCCTAACATTGGGCGTGCGCTGGGACGTCAGCGGCGCCCTCGGCGAAAAGGACAACCTGGGGTCGAACTTCATCCCCTCCCTGGGCCTGGTGGACCTCGGCGCGGGCATTGATGCCCTGTACGACAAAGACGGCAACAACTTCGGCCCGCGCGTCGGCTTCGCCTGGGACATCCTCGGCAACGGCAAGGTCGCCCTGCGCGGCGGTTATTCCCTCACCTACGACATTCCCAACTTCGGCTCCATTCACGCGCCGCGCACGGCGTTCGCCCCCATTCGCAACCGGGCCGGGGCCTTCACTTCCATCAATCAGGGGATTTTCTCGGTGGCGAGGTTCGGCAACCTGACCACCGCCAGCGGTTACCCGGAGGACCCCGCGGCAACCTGCCTGAATGCCACCGGCGTGGGCGATTTTGTCTGCCTGACCGGCGCGGGTTCCCTGTATGGGCCCAACCCCACGGCGGTCCCCCCCTTTGACGTGTTTTCGGTGGTCCGCGACCTGAAGACGCCCAGCTACCACTACTGGAACGTCACCTTCCAGTATGAGTTCGCACCCAACAACGTGATCACCACCACTTACTTGGCCTCCCGCGGGCGCAGCATGCTGATGTACATTGACCTGAACGCTTTCCCGCTGGGATGCAACCTGAGCGGCACCTGCGTGCGCCCCTTTGCCACGGCGTTCCCCAACTTCCAGAACATCATCCAGCTCACCAACTTGGGCAAGTCCTGGTACGACAGCCTCCAACTGTCCTACCGGCAGAGTGAATGGAAGGGCTTCAATACCCAGTACAACCTAACCTGGGGCCATTGCCTGGACTACAACTCCATCAACCGCGGCAGCTTCATGAACCTGCCCGCGGCCATGAATCCGCTGGACCCGGCCCTCAATAAGGGCAATTGCGACCACGACGTGACCCTGAACTTCAACGCCGCCGGCACCTACGACTTCCCCAAGATCGAAAGCTGGGGCCGCATGGGCCGCGGCTGGCAGATGGGCGCGGTCGTCACCCTGATTGACGGCCGTCCCTTCACGCCGAATCTGGGAAGCTTCGATCCCTCCGGCCAGTCCGTGGGCACGATTCGCGCGGATTGCAATGGGCCGATCACCTACAACACCCGCGACCCGAACAACTACGTGGACAACTCCAGCGGCACCTTCACCGTGCCGTTCGCCGGCACCCTGGGCAACTGCGGACGTAACATCCTCCGGGGCCCGGGCCTGGCGCAGTGGGATTGGTCGCTCATGAAGACCACCGAGATCACTGAAAGGGTCAAGCTGGAGCTTCGTTGGGAGATCTTCAACCTCTTCAACCGCGCCAACTTTGGCGCCATTTCCACCAACATCCGCTCCGGGGCCTTCGGGACCATCGCTTCCACCCCCGATGTGGATGTCTTGAACCCGGTCATTGCCCAGGGCGGCCCGCGCAACATGCAGTGGGCGGTCAAGATCAAGTTCTAGCCCAAAGCCCGGGTCCAACCTTTGCCGGGGAGCGCGATTCGTCGGGCTCCCCGTTTTCTTTTATACTGAATGCGTGATGAATCTCCGCAGGCGTGCAGGGATCAACAAGCAGGTCGCGCCCATGCGGCGGGCTTCGCGGCTAGCGGCCTTCGCGGCAACTGTTGCGCTGTTTGGCGCCACGCCGGCCCGCGCGCAGAAGCCCAACATCCTGCTCATCACCCTCGATACCACCCGGGCCGATCGCATGGGCTTTCTCGGTTCGAAGAAGGGCCTCACGCCCAACCTGGACAAGGTGGCTCGTGACGGCGTAGTCTTCACCCGCGCCTACGCCCAGGCCCCCATCACCACCGTATCGCACGCTACCATCTTCACCGGCACGTACCCGCAGTTGCACAAGGTCAACGACTTCGGCAAGCGCATTCCCGCCTCTGTGCCGGTGCTCTCGGAGCTGTTGAAGAGGCAGGGCTACCGCACAGCCGCCTTCGTTGGCTCCATCATCCTCGACCCCACCGGCGGGGCCATGGCCCCCGGTTTCGACCGGGGCTTCGATGTGTACTCGGCCGGTTATCGCCGCCGCCAGCCCGGCGACGACCGCTACAAGACCATGGAGCGCCGCGCCGACGAAGTCGTCGGCCGGGCGCTGGCCTGGCTGGAGAAAAATCCCGGGGGCCCATTCTTCGTGTGGTTGCACATTTGGGACCCGCACGAGCCCTACCAGCCGCCGCCCGTGTACGCGAAGAAGTATCCGCGCGCGCCCTACGACGCCGAAATCGCCTACAGTGACGCCATGCTCGGCCGGCTCTTCGACGCCTTGCGCGCGCGCAAGCTTTATGACCCCGCGGCCATCGCCGTCACCGCCGATCACGGGGAATCCCTCGGCGACCACGGCGAGAACACTCACGGCATGTTCCTGTACGACGAGACCATCCACGTCCCCTTGGTGCTCAAGCTGCCCGCCGCCCGCGCCGCGGGCACGCGCGTGGACTCCCGCGTGGGTCACGTGGACCTCGCGCCCAGCCTGCTCGACGCCGCCGGCCTCCCCGCGCCTCCCCAGATGCAAGGGCAATCGCTCATCCGCACGCTCGCCCGCGCCAGTCTGCCCGATCGGCCTTCCCTGGCCGAGACCGACTACCCGCGCCGCGCCTTCGGCTGGAGCTCCGTCAGCGCGTTTCGCGCCGGCAATCATCTCTACATCAAGGCGCCCCGGCCGGAGCTTTATGACCTGGTCAAAGACCCCGGCGCCAGGAGCAACCTCGCCGCCTCGCATCGCGCCCTGCTCGACCGCCTGGCCGCGCAAACCGACGACTTTCGCCGCCGCGCCGGCGGCGGTTCCGGCGATGCCCCCGACGAACCTCTCGATCCCAAGCTGGCCCAGCAGCTCACCGCGCTGGGTTATGTTTCCGGCGGCGGCGCCAGGACCGGAGCTTCCGGCCCGTCCGGCCCCGATCCCAAGGACAAGATCGCCGTGGCTAATGTCCTGCACGACGCGCAGATGGCGATGGAGGACGGCCGCAACGCGGAGGTGATTCCGCTATTTGAAAAAGTGATTGCCACCGACCCGCAGATCTTCATGGCTCAGTTCCAATTGGGACTGGCCCATGCCCGCCTTTTCCAGTACGCCAAAGCCATCCCCTATCTCCGCAAGGCCACCGAGATTCAGCCCGATGCCGCCATGCCGCACTACGAATTAGGCCTGGCTCTCTTCCGCACCGGCGACAAGAAAACCTCCGCGGCGCACTTCGAGATTTCCACCACCCTGATGCCCAAGTGGGCGGACACGCATTTCTCCCTGGCCAGTGTTTGGGCCCGCGACGACCGCGTCCCGGAAGCCATCGAAAAACTCCGCCTCTGCCTCACCCTTGACGAAGAGCACTACCAGGCTAACTTGCTCCTCGGACGTCTCCTCCACCTGCTGGGCAAGACCCCCGAGGCCGTGCCCTATCTCGAACGCGCCTCGGTTTCCGACGAAGCCTCCACGGAGGCCTTTACCTTTCTGGCCGAGGCCTACGATCGGCTCGGCCGCGCCGAAGACGCCGCCCGCGCCCGCGCGCAAGCGCCCAAAGCCCGCCGTCCGGGTGGGGCGCGCTCCCCGTGAAGCGCCTGCTCATCGCCGTTGCAGCGCTGGCCGTGCTCGGCGCCGGGTTCTCTTCCTGCGGCCGCGCGCCGGCCACGCGCAAGCGCCTGATCGTTCTGGGCATGGACGGTCTCGACCCGCACCTGCTCCGCCGCTTCATGGACGCCGGGAAGCTGCCCAACTTCTCCGCCCTGGCCGCCCGGGGCGGCGTGGTTCCGCTCACCACCAGCAATCCGCCGCAGAGCCCGGTGGCCTGGTCCAACCTCATCACCGGGCTGAACCCCGGCGGCCACGGCATCTTCGACTTCATCCACCGCGACCCGGCCACGCTTACGCCGTATCTTTCCACCTCGAAAGTGGAACCGCCCTCGCGCACCCTGACCCTGGGTGACTGGGTGTTGCCTCTCTCCGGCGGCCGGGTGACCCTGTTGCGCAAGGGCCGCGCCTTCTGGGAGATCCTCGACGAGCACCGCATCCCCGCCACCATATACCGCATGCCCGCGAACTTCCCGCCGGTCGAGACGCGCGCCCGCTCGCTGGCCGGCATGGGCACCCCCGACCTGCTCGGCACGTATGGAACCTTTTCTTTTTTCACCGACGATCCGTTGCAGCAGACCGGCGCGCTCAACGGCGGCCGCGCCTACTTGGTCCAGCGCGAAGGCTCGCGCATCGCCGCGCGGCTCGAAGGGCCCTACAACACGCTGCGCAAGGGCCAGCCCGCCGCCGGCGTGGAGTTCACCGCTTACCTGGACCCCCTCGAGCCCGTCGCCAAGATCGTGATCCAGGGGCGCGAGATTCTGCTCCAGGAAGGTGAATGGAGCGACTGGGTACGCGTGGAGTTCCCGCTGGCCCCGCTGGTCCGTGTCTCCGGCATCTGCAAGTTCTATCTCCAGCAGGCGCAGCCCCGCTTCGGCCTGTACGTAACGCCCATCAACTTGGACCCCCGGAACCCCGCCTTGCCCCTGTCCACTCCGGCCAGCTACGCCGCGGACCTGGCCGAAGAGCTGGGACCCTACTTCACCCAGGGCATCGCCGAAGACACCAAGGCGCTGAGCACCGGCGTGCTCAGCGACGCCGAGTACTTGCAGCAGGCGCGCATGGTCCTCGACGAGCAGATGCGTGCCTACGCCGCGGAGCTGGCCCGCTTCCGCGCCGGCCTGTTCTTCTTCTACTTTTCCAGCATTGACCTGAACTCGCACATGTTCTGGCGCGCCCTGGACCCCTTCCATCCCGCCCACACCCCGGAAGCGGCCATCCATTCCGGGTTGATCGAAGAACTGTACGTGGAAATGGATCGCGCGGTCGGGCAGGCCCTCGCCAGGCTCGACGCGGATACCACCCTGCTGGTTCTCTCCGACCACGGGTTCGCCCCGTACTTCCGCTCCTTCAACCTGAATACATGGCTGCTGCAAAACGGGTACCTTGCGCTCCAGCCGGGCGTGGACTCGGGCGCCGCGGGCGAGTACCTGGCCAATGTGGATTGGTCGCGCACCCGCGCCTACGGCATCGGGCTGAACAGCCTGTATGTGAATCTGCGCGGCCGCGAGCGCGCGGGCATCGTCGCTCCGGGCGCGGAGGCCGGAGCGCTGGTCAACGAGCTGCGCGGGAAACTGCTGGCCCTGCGCGACCCGGAGCTCGATTTCGAAGAGCAGTGCAAGAAGCGCAGGGACTGTTACCTCATTCCCGTGGCGCCCGTTTTCGGGCGTGTGGACCGCGCGCGCGACGCCTTCTCCGGCGGAGAAGTCGCCCATGCGCCGGACCTCGTCCTCGGCTACAATCGAGGTTACCGCGCCGGGTGGAGCACGGTGCTGGGCGGTTTCTCCGCCCGGGCCTTGGAGGACAACCTGGAGGCCTGGAGCGGCGACCATTGCATGGACTTCACCCAGGTGCCCGGCGTGTTGCTGAGCAGCAGGAAGCTTGCGGTCTCCGCGCCCGCGTTGACCGACGTGGCGCCGACGATTCTCGCGGAGTTCGGCGTCGCGCCGCCGAAGGAAATGACCGGCCGCCCGGTGTGGTGAGGTCGGACAGGCCGCCGCGGCCTGTCAACGCGAGAGGCCGGCGCATGCGGTGAAGCTTCGCTGCTGGCTCGACCTCGGCTATGGAGAAGTGCACGGACCTGGAGGTCTGTCCTACAAGAAGCATGTTCGGAAATAAAATCAAACTGGACGACGCGCTGTATGAGAAGCTGAAGAAGTGCGCCGCCGCAGGCGGCTACTCCTCGCCGGAGGAATTCGCCCTGCACGTGCTGGAGCGCGAAGTCGAGAAGCTGACCGCGCCCGGGAGCGGCGAGGGCCAGCGCGACCCGGAAGAGGAAGTGCGCAAGCGCCTGCAAGGGTTGGGCTACCTAGATTGACGCGCATTCCGTTTGATGAGCACTCTTATCTCCATCCTCAACCGCACCTTCGACCTGCTTTTCTGGCCGTTTCAGAATCTGCCGCCAATATTTGCCGTGGTGTTCTTCGCGCTGGCGGCCGGAGTGTTGATGCTGGCGGCTTTCAAGTACAGCTCCAACCAGGCCGCCATCCGTCGCGCCAAAGACCGCCTGGGCGCGCACCTGCTGGAGGTGCGGTTGTTCCAGGACCAGCTCGGCGTGGTGCTGCGCGCTTACCTGCGCATCCTGCGCGCCGCGGGCGCCTACTTGGCCTGCGCGTTCCCGCCCCTGGTGGTCACGCTCCTGCCCCTGCTCCTGTTGCTGGCCCAGGTAGAATTGCGTTTGGGGCGCGAAGCGGCGGCGCCGCATGCGCCCGTGTTGGTGAAGGTGAAGCTCCCTGCCGGCGCCGACGTGAACTCCGTGGAGCTGAAGCTGCCCGCAGGCGTGCAGTCCACCGCGCCGCCGCTGCGCATCCCCGAAGAAGCTGAGGTGGACTGGCGCATCGAAGCCGGGCGCCCCGGTGAATTCGCGCTGGAGTTTTCTCGCGGGGGCAAGGCCTTCTCCAAGCAGTTCGTGGCCGGTGGTCCGCTGCCCCGCGTCTCGCCCTGGCGCACGGCCAGCGCCCTCGAGCTGCTTCTGTATCCGGGGGAAGAGCGGCTGGATTCCGCCACGGCCCAGTGGGTGGAGATTACCTACCCTCCGCGCGAAGTCCGCGTCCTGGGCTGGGGCATGCACTGGATCGTTCCGTTTTTCGTGCTCACGCTCGCGTGGGGTTATGCGCTGAAGGGGCTTTTCGGGGTGGAGTTCTGATGCGCCTTGGTTGTCAATGGCGAAGGCGCCTGGCCATAGCCGTCGCGGTGGCCGCGACCCTGCTCCTGCCTTCCACAGCATGGGCCTACGTGGGCCCCGGCGCGGGCTTCGCCGTGCTGTCGTCGTTCCTCACGCTGCTGCTGGCGTTCCTTTACGCCCTGCTGGCGGTGCTGATGTGGCCGGTGCGGCAGGTGTTCCGCCTGTTCCGCCGCCGCAAGGCCTTCGGCAAGGCTAAAGTGCGCCGCGTGATTGTCCTGGGCTTCGACGGCTTGGACCCAGACCTGGCCGCCCGCTGGATGCGGGAAGGGAAGCTGCCCAACCTCGCGGCGCTGCGCGACGCCGGCACGTTCCAGCCGCTGGCCACTACGCACCCGCCGATTTCCCCCGTGGCCTGGGCCACTTTCCTCACCGGCGTACTGCCCGGCAAGCACAACATCTATGACTTCCTGGCCCGGGACCGGCATACCTATCTTCCGTTTCTTTCTTCCGCGCAGATTGGCGAGCCCCGGCGGCACCTGCGACTGGGGCCTTACCGGCTTCCGCTGGGCCGGCCCCAGGTCCGCCTGCTGCGCAAGGCCCGCCCGTTCTGGCAGTACCTCGGCGACGCCGGCATCTTCTCCTCCGTAATCCGCGTGCCCATCACCTTCCCCCCGGAGAAGTTCCCCGGAGTGCTCCTCTCGGGCATGTGCGTGCCGGACATTCAGGGCAGCCAGGGAACGTTTTCCTTTCACTCCACGCGGGTGCAGTCGCGGACGGCCCATGAAAGCGGCGTGATGCTGCCCCTGGAGCAGAGCAACGGGCACTACGCTTCGCACATCCCCGGGCCCGCCAACTCGCTGCGTCCCGAGGAGCGGGGTGCGCTGCGCATTCCCTTCCAGGTGCGGCCCGATGCGCACCGCGATTGCGCTGAGATCACCGTGGACGGGCACAAACTCACCGTAAAGCGGGGCGATTATTCTGATTGGACCGAACTGCGGTTCCGCGCCGGGCTGGGCATAAGAGTCCACGGCATCGCGCGCTTCTATGTGAAGGAGGTGTCGCCGGAGGTGGAGGTGTACGTCACCCCCGTGCACATTCACCCGCAGAGGCCTGCCCTGCCCATCTCGCACCCGCTGACCTACTCCATTTACCTGTCCAAGCTGCTCGGGCCGTTTGCCACGCTGGGCCTGGCGGAAGACACCTGGGGGCTGAACGAAGGCGCGCTCGACGACGAAGCCTTTCTGGACCAGTGCCTGCTCAACTTCGCGGAGCGCGAGCGCATGTTCTTCGACGCCCTGGAAAAGACCTCGCAAGGACTGTGCGTATGCGTGTGGGACACCACCGACCGAATCCAGCACATGTTCTGGCGTTACCTGGAGCCGGGCCACCCGGCGGCCGCCGGTGCCGGTCGTCCCTCCGCGCGCGCGGCCTGCGCCGTGGAGGAGATTTACCAGCGCGTGGATCACATCGTGGGCCGCGTGCACCGGCAGATGAACGCCGGCGACCTGCTCTTGGTCATCTCCGACCACGGCTTCAAGTCCTTCGCGCGCGGTTTCCACCTCAACGCCTGGCTGCACCAGAACGGCTACCTGGCGTTGAAAGTGGGCGCCGCGGAAAGTGGCGAGTGGTTCCGTGATGTGGACTGGCCCCGCACGCGCGCCTACGGCATGGGCCTCAACGGCCTGTACATCAATCAGCGGGGGCGCGAGCGGCACGGCACTGTCCCGTCAGGCGCCGCCGCGGAGCAACTCAAGAAGGAGCTTCGCCAAAAACTCCGCGGCCTGCGCGACCCCCACAAGGACACCGTTGCAATCACCGAAGTATGGGACGATCACACCGCGTTCCCCGGCCCGTACCGCGAGAACGCGCCGGACCTGCTCATCGGCTACGCGCCGGGCTTTCGCGCCTCCTGGGATACCGTTACCGGCAAAGTCACCGCCCCGATCTTCGAAGATAACACCAAGGCCTGGAGCGGCGACCACTGCATGGACGCCCGCCACGTCCCCGGCGTGCTTTTTTCCAACCACAAGATTGCCGCGGCACAACCCGCCATTGTTGACCTGGCGCCGACCATCCTGGACCAGTTCGGCCTGCCGCGCCCGGCTCATTTCGACGGCAAGACTTGGGCGCTTGAGCCCCGCTAAGGCCCGCAAACCCTTGCACATAGAGGAAACTCCTTTGCAACTTCGTCGTCACCTGTAAATGCCATAACATATTGAGAGTAAAGGTGTTAGAATGAAACCTGGAGTGGAAAAGCGTTTGCCTTTTTGAGTGCCGGGTTACACTTTGCATGGGTGTGCCCACGTGTCATGTCCAGCACCCTGACCATCGTCCTCGACACGCGCTTGGAGCAGGAGGCGCCAGAGGCCAAGTATGTCCTGCGCACTCTGGCGCGCTTCGCCGGCTTCGGCCACCGCTTCGTCTGGGCCAGGGAAGGAACACCCGCCGACATCTATTACGGGCCGCGTACCGAGCAATCCGCGGCCACAGTGCGCATCCGCGCCGCTGCCGGGCCGCTTTCGGGTGTGCGCGGCACGGAACCTGCGGCGTTTCACGAACGCGGAGGTCTCGGCTTCCTCGAGTTCGGCAGCGAACAGAGCGGCTGGTCCCGTGCGGCCCACGATGTGCGCTTCGAGAACGACGTGGTGCGGGGCGCCTTCTGGCTGCTCACCGGCGCCGGCGAAGCGCGCTACTCCCGCGACCGCCGCGACAATTTCCACCTCGATGGCGCCTTCCTCCTGCGCCACTCTCTCTTGCAACGCCCGCTGGTCTCCCAGTTCGCCGCCTTCCTGCGCGACCTCTTCCGCAGTCGCGGCAAGCAGCCCGTGCCGCTGCCGTGGACCTGCGGCAGCCGCCACGCCGCTTTCGCCTTTTCTCACGACGTGGACTACCCGCAGATGATCCGCTGGATCGAGTCCCTGCGCCTGCTGAAGGACCGCGGCTTGCCCGGCCTGCCGTCGGTGCGCGGGGTGCTCAACGGCTCGAACCACTTCTGGCGTTTCTCCGACTGGATCGAGCTGGAAAAGAGGTTCGGCGCGCGCCCCGCTTTCTATTTTTCCGCGCGGCGCGGCTCCCTCTTCCAGTACGCCACAGGCACGCCCGACTGCTTCTACGACATTTTCTCCCCCGCCTTCCGCGACCTGTTCCGCCTGCTGGCGGCCGAGGGATGCGAAGTGGGACTGCACGCCTCCTATCATTCGCACCACAGCGCCGCGCAGATTGCCGCCGAACGCCAGGCGCTCAAGCAGGCCTCAGGCGCGCCGGTCGAGGGCAACCGTCATCACTACTGGCGTTTGAACCCGGCCGCCCCCCACGAAACGCTGGCGCGGCATGAACAGGCCGGGCTCAGCTACGACACCTCGCTGGCCTTCGAGTTCTATCCCGGCTTCCGCCGCGGCGTGTGCCACCCCTTTCACCCCTGGCACCCGGAGGAGCGCCGCGAATTGAAAGTGTTGCAGATTCCTCCGGCCTGGATGGACGACCACTTCGACCGCCGCCTGGCAATGAACCGCATCGAATCGCCGGAAGCATGCGCGCGGGGCTTGCTGGATGCGGCCCGCGCCACCGGCGGCGTTGCCGTGGTGGACTACCACGTGCGGGGCATGAACGGCGACTTTTTCCCCCGCTACGGCCCCTGGCTCGAACGCTTCGCCGAGGCCCATTTCGACTCCACTCTGGCTTTCCACACGCCGGCGGAAATTGCCCGGCTCTACCGCGAATACGAGGCGCAGTTGGACGCCCGATCGGCCGACGAAACGGCGCCCGCGGAAGCGCCCCCCCCGCTCGATGAGCCCTTCGAGGTGGGCCGCATGCGCCCCGGCGAAGTCCCGGCCGTGGCCAGGATGCACTTCGATTTCTTCGGCCGCGGCCAGATGCACGGACACTCCATCGCCAGCCTGGGCCTCGAGTTTCTCGAAGAGGTCTTCTACCGGCTTAACCTGGACAACCCGTACCTTTTTGTGGATGTGGCCCGCTATGGCGGCCAAATCGCCGGCTACAGCGTGTATGCTTCCGACGGGGGCCGCGTATTCCGCGAGACCCTGCGGCGTCACCCCGCGGCCATGGCCCGCGCTATGCTGCGCGTGGGCCTGCGCCGGCCGCTGGCCCTGGCGCGGCACGTCTTGGGCAACCTGAGTTTTCTGGCCGACACGCGCCCGGAACCCGTGCGGGGCATCCGCGCCTGGTACTTCCTGCTGGGGGTCCAGGCGGAGTACCGCACCCGCGACTTCCGCGAGCGGACCGGCCGCTGGGTGGCGGGGGAACTGTGGGCTTCCATGGAGCGCACCCTGCGCGAGCAGGGCTGCGGCGAGTTCTGGACCGTGGTCGGCGCGCACAACAAGCCCATGAACGAGCTGCATGAGAAGTTCGGCATGGACCTGGTGGCCCGGGGCACGGCCCAGGGCCTGCCTGGCAACTATTACAGGAAGTCGCTTGCTCCGCCCGGCGCGCCGCCCGCGCCGTCGCCGGCAACCGGCGTGGTGAACACGGCTCGAAACTGAATGACCAGCGCATCCATTTACGCGCAACTCGCCCTGGCGCAGGCCCCGCGACTGCTCAGCCTGCTGGACCGCGAGCCGGACTCCGCCAGCCACGGCAGTTTCGACCGCGAACACTGGGCCTGGAAGTTCCGCGACTTCCCCCTGGGTATGATGCAGACCGCAGCGTATCCCCTGGCGTTGCTCTGGTCGCGCCCCCTGGAGGCCAACCCCTTTCACCGCAGCCCGCAACTGCGCGAATGGATCGCCGCCGCCATCGAACGCACCCTGGCCCGCCAGCATCCCAACGGCGCCTTCGACGCCTTCGCTCCCTTCGAGCAGGACCCCGGCCCCACGCTCGGCGTGGTGCACGGCCTGTGCGAGGCCGTGCGCCTGCTGCGCGATGAGCTGCCGCCCGCGGTCCTCCAGCGTTTCCTCGCGGCGCTGCGCCGGGCCTGCGATTTCGCGCTCACCCGCCCGGAGCAGGAGACGCACGCCTTCATCAGCAATCACTGGGCGCTCTTCGCGGTCACTTATCTCGACGCCCACGAACTGCTGGGCCACCCGCGGTATCGTGAGCGCGCGGGCCGCATCATCGAACGCATCCTACGCGAGCAATCGCCCGACGGCTGGTACAACGAGTATGGCGGCCCCGACCCGGGCTATGAATCCCTCGGCATCCATCAGCTGGCGGTGTACTGGCAGCGCACGGGCGAGGCGCGCGTGCTCGATTCGCTGCGCCGCGCCGTGGAGTTTTATGCCCACTGCGTACATCCGGACGGCGGCGTGGGCGGCGACTACGGTAGCCGCCACACCGCGCTCTATTTCCCCGGGGGCTTCGAGATGCTCTCGCGCGAGGCGCCGCGGGCCGCTTCCGTGGCGGCCTTCCTGCGCGACCGGCTGGCGCGCGGCAACGTGGTCACTCCCGCCATCGCCGACCCGGAGAACCTCATACCGCTGCTGTACTCCTACCTGGAAGCGGCCCACGCCGCGGGTGAGACCGGCGCCGCCGCCATGCCCTGCCAGTCGCTGCAGGGCGAGCGCCGCTTCGAGCATTCGGGCATCGTGGTGGCGGGCGCGCCCCCGTACTACGCCGTTGTGCATACCCGCAAGGGCGGCGTGTGCCGCATCTTCGACCGGCGGGAAGAGCGCATCGCCTACGAGGATGCCGGCTACCTGCTGCGCGCCGGCGGCCGCCTGTGGACCTCGCAGTTGGCCGGGATGAGCGAGCCGCTGCCCGCGGTCCCCGGCCAGGCCGGTTGCGTGGCGCGCTTCGCCCGCGTGCAAGAGCTGCTGCCCACCCCCGCGCGGTTCCTGCTACTGCGATTGCTCAACCTGACGCTGTTTCGCAGCCGGGCGCTGGGCAACTGGCTGCGCAACCGCATCATCGCGCGGCTGATCCTGGCCCGGCATCCCGGGCCATTCCAAGTGCGCCGCGAGGTGGCCTTCGCCCCCGACGCGGTCAACTTCCGCGACCAGTTGATCGCGGAATCATCCGCGCAAGCCGGTTCTCTGGCCCTGCCGCGTAGGTTTGCCGCGATTCACATGGGGTCAGCGAAGTATTTTCATCCCGCGGAGCTGGCCGCCACCCGGGAGGCCCCGCTCCGCGGAATGCTCGATTCGCTCAACCGCGCCGGCGCCGCCGAGAACCGTTTCCGAGTCTCCTTCACCGCGGGCTGCGCCGGCGAACCGGTGCGGGAGACGGCCACGGAGGTGGTGGCCCACCGATGATTCACATCCTGCTGCCCGCCTACAACGAAGAGCAGGCCCTGCGCCCCATGGCGGAGAAGATTGACGCCGTGATGCGCCAATTGGGCGCCGCCTACCGCATCGTGGTGGTCAACGACGGCAGCAAGGACGACACCGCCGCCATCCTGCGCGAACTCGCCGCGCAATACCCCATCCACACCATCACCCATCGCTACAATCGCGGCCTGGGCGAAACCGCCCGCGACGGCTTCGAGTACATCGCCGAAACCTCCGCCCCCGAGGACGTGGTCATCCGCATGGACTGCGACGATACCCACGACCCCAAGTACATCCCGCCCATGATCGCCAAGCTCCGCCAGGGCTACGAAGTGGTCACCACCTCCCGCTACGTCCCCGGCGGCGGCCAGTTGGGCCTCGATTGGTACCGCCGCACCATGAGCCGCTGCGCCAACCTCCTGCTCAAGTTCTGTTTCAACATTCCCGGCTTGAAGGAATACACCTGCGGCTACCGGGCTTACCGCGCCTCGCTCATCCAGGACGCCATCGAAATCTTCGGCAACGCCTTCATTGACCTGAAGGGCATGGGCTTCACCGGCACCATCGAGAAGCTGATCAAGTGCAAGATGCTCGGCGCGCGGGTGGGGGAAGTGCCCTTCGTCTTGCGCTACGACCAGAAGATGAGCACCAGCAAGGTGGTCACCAGCCTCACCGCGCTGGGCTACCTGGTGCTGATCGCCAAGTATGTGTACCCCTGGGGTGACCTGAACCGCCGCTGGCTCGAACGCGGCCGCGAGCGCCGCCGGCGCCTCTACGGGCCGGACGGCCTGCTGCGCGATAAGGAAGTCTCGCTCGAAGCCGTACCCGAACCCGCGGGGAGAGTCCACTAGCATGTGCGGAATTGCCGGCATCGTGAACCGTGACCGCGGCCGCCCGGCCGATCGCGCCGCCGTCCGCGCCATGATGGACGCCATGGCCCATCGCGGCCCTGACGACGAGGGCGTGTACTTCGACGGCCCGGTCGGGTTTGGCTTCAAACGCCTTTCCATCATTGACCTCAGCACCGGCAACCAGCCCATCTCCAACGAAGACGGCACCGTCTGGATCATCTTCAACGGCGAAATCTACAATTACCTCGAATTGCGCCGCGACCTGCTGCGCAACCACACATTCCGCACCCAGTCCGATACCGAAGTGGTCCTGCATCTCTACGAGGAGCTGGGCGAGCGCTGCCTCGAACGCCTCAACGGCATGTTCGGCTTTGCCATCTGGGACGCCCGCCAGCAGCGCCTCATCGCCGCGCGCGACCGCCTGGGCGTCAAGCCTTTCTACTGGCTCGCGGATGGCGAGCGCTTCGCCTTCGCCAGCGAGCCCAAAGCCCTGATCGCCGCCGGTCTGGTGGCGCCGCAGGCCGATGCCCAGGGCCTCGAGGAGTACCTCACGTTCCAGTTCTGCCTGGCGGACCGCACGCTATTCAAGGGCATCCGCAGGCTCGAACCGGGGCACTACCTCAGTGTTCGCCCCCAGCCCGACAGTGAACCCACCATCGTCCGCTACTGGGACTTCAACTACGAAGTGGACACGCACCACACCGAGGACTACTTCATCGAGCAGCTTCTCGTCCTGTTGCAAGATTCCGTCCGCTTGCAGCTTCGCAGCGACGTCCCCGTGGGCGGCCACCTCTCCGGCGGCATGGACAGCAGCACCGTGGTGTGCCTGGCCGCGCCCGCTTATGCCGGGCAGTTCCACACCTTTACCGGCGGCTTCCGCGAAGGCCCGCAGTTCGACGAGACCGGCTTCGCCCGCGCCGTCGCCGCGCACGTCAAGTCGGAGCACCACGAAATCTGGCCCCAGGCCGCGCAGTTCGCCGAGGTCATGCCCTGGCTCATCTACATGATGGACGAGCCCGCCGCCGGCCCCGGCCTCTTCCCGCAATACTTCGTCTCCAAGCTGGCGCGCGAGAACGTCACGGTGGTGCTGGGCGGGCAAGGCGGCGATGAGATTTTCGGCGGATACGCGCGCTACCTGGTGGCCTACCTGGAGCAGGTGCTCAAGGGCGCCATCTTTGGCACCCAGGACGAAGGGAAATACCTGGTCTCCTGGGACAACATCGCGCCCCACTTGAGCCTGCTGCGGCAGTATGAGCCGATGCTGCAAAGCTTCTGGCGCGACGGTCTCTTCGAAGACATGGATCGGCGCTACTTCCGCCTGGTCTCGCGGCTGGAAGACGGCGATTCGCTCATCTCCCCGGAGGCCTGGAACCACCGTAGCCGCGCCCGCATGTTCGACTCCTTCGCACAAGTCTTCAATAACCCGTCCACGAAAAGTTACTTCAACAAGATGACCAACTTCGACCTGAAGACGCTGCTCCCGGCCCTGCTGCACGTGGAGGACCGCACCAGCATGAGCGTTTCGCTGGAATCGCGCGTGCCGCTCCTGGACCATCGCATCGCTGAACTGGTTACCCGCATGCCCCCCACCACGCGCTTCAAGGGCGGCGACACCAAGCGCGTCTTCCGCGAGGCGGTCAAGCACCTGGTGCCCGACGTCATCTTCAACCGCAAAGACAAAATGGGCTTCCCGGTGCCGCTGGCCGAGTGGTTCCGCGGGCCGCTGCGCGACTTCGTGCGCGACGTGCTCTGGAGCAGTCGCGCGCGCCAGCGCGGCCTCTACCGCATGGACGGCGTCGAGCGCCTGCTGAGCAAGGAGGCCAAATTCGGCCGCCAGTTGTGGGGCCTGCTGTGCCTGGAATTGTGGTTCCGCGCCTTTGTGGATGGCGAGCGCGTGCCGCGCCCGCGCTCCGCGGAGCCTGCGCTGGCCGGGGCCTCCCGCCGGAACGGGGGCGCGGCATGAAGCTGGCCGTCTTCGGCTACGGCCATTGGGGCCGCAACCTGGTGCGCGTGTTCCATGAATTAGGCGCGCTGCACGCGGTGTGCGACGCGCGCCAGGAAGCGCGCCAGGAAGTGGCCGCCAAGTTCCCCGGCCTCCGGACGGAAGCCGATAGCGCGCTGCTCCTGGCGGACCCGGCGGTGAACGCTGTGGTGATCGCCACGCCCGCGGAAACGCACTTTGCCCTGGCCAGCGCCGCGCTCGAGGCCGGAAAGGACACCTTCGTCGAGAAGCCCCTGGCCCTGCGCTCGCCGGACGCGGAGAAACTCATCGCCCTGGCGCGTTCGCGCCAGCGCCTGCTGATGGTCGGCCACCTGCTGCGCTATCACCCGGCCATCCTCAAGCTCAAGGAGCTGTGCCGCGCCGGGGAACTGGGCCGCATCGAATACGTGTACTCGAACCGCTTGAACCTCGGAACAATCCGCCGTGAAGAGAATTCGCTGTGGAGCTTCGCGCCCCACGATGTCAGCGTGCTGCTGCACCTGTTCGAGTCCATGCCGCTTCAGGTGTCCACGACCGGTGGCACGTACCTCCAGCCGAACATTGCCGATGTCACGGTGTCCAACCTGCTCTTTGAGGGCGGGGCCCGCGCTCACATCTTTGTGAGCTGGCTGCACCCGTTCAAGGAGCAGAAGCTGGTGGCGGTGGGCTCGAAGAAAATGGCCGTCTTCGACGACGTGGCCTCCACCAACAAGCTGATGCTCTACGACAAGGACATCGCCCTGGTCAACGGCAATTTCCAGGTCAAGCGGCCCGCAGGGATGCCCGTGGCCATTGACTCCGGCGAGCCGCTGCGCAACGAGTGCCGGCACTTCCTCGATTGCCTGCGCAGCCGTTCCGCCCCGCACACCGACGGCCGGGAGGGCCTGCGCGTGCTGCTGGTGCTCCAGGCCTGCCAGAAGTCCCTCCAGCTCAATGGCGAGCCGGTGGAAGTCACATCGCTCAACAAGGAAATCCTGCATGCCTGACCGCCCCAACGTTTTCGTTCATGAGTCCAGCTACGTGGACGAGCCTTGCGAAATCGGCGAGGGGACGAAAATCTGGCACTTCTGCCACGTGATGAAGGACGCTCGCATCGGCCGCAATTGCAGCATCGGGCAGAACGTGCTGGTGTCCCGTGGCGTGGAGATTGGCGACGGGGTGAAAATCCAGAACAACGTCTCGGTGTACGAGGGCGTCACGCTGGAGGACAACGTCTTCTGCGGCCCCTCCATGGTCTTCACCAACGTGATCAACCCGCGCAGTGAGATCGTCCGCAAGGACGAGTACCGCGCCACCCGCGTCGAGCGCGGCGCCACCCTGGGCGCCAACTGCACCATCATGTGCGGGCACACCATCGGGCGCTACGCCTTCATCGGCGCCGGCGCCGTGGTCACCCGGGACGTCCCGCCCTTCGCGCTGATGCTCGGCAATCCCGCGCGGCGCGCCGCATGGATGTGCCGTTGCGGCGTGCGCCTGCCCGCCGGCGCGGCCCCGGCGTGCGCGGCGTGCGGCGCGAAGTACCGCGAGCAGGAAGGACGGCTTGAGCTTCTCTCCCAGTAACGGCTCCGGACGCAAGCCCGGGCCGGAGGCGCCTCCCGCGGCCATCCACGTGGACCTGGACGGCGCCACCGACATCTACCGCATGTGGGGTTGGGAGTATCCCGCCGAAGAGGACCTGGTGTTCCAGACCGGACTGTCGAATCTCCTGGACCTGTTTGCGCGCAACCGCATTACGGCCACGCTCTTCGTCATTGCCTCGAGCCTGGAGAACCCGCGCAAGCGCCTGCTCATTGAAGAAGCGTTGCGCCGCGGCCATGAAATCGCCTCCCACACGGTCACGCATCCGAACCTGCTGCGCGTTCCGCGCGAGCTGAAGCGCGAGGAGATTGCCCGCAGCCGCGAGGAGATCCAGCAGCGGCTCGGCGTCGAAGTGCGCGGCTTCCGCGCCCCGGGTTATCTGATTGACCGCGAGGGCATCGAGATGGCGGCGGACTCCGGCTACGCTTACGATGCCTCCTTCTTTCCCACCAAGGCCTTTGCCAAGCGGATGAAATGTCCCATCCAGAAACTGACGCGGCCGCACCGTCCGCTCGACGGCCGCGACTTCCTCGAGTTGCCGCTGCCCGACCATCGCCCGTCCCCCGTGCCCTTCAATCCCTCGTACGCCATGCTGCTCGGCGTGGGCTATTTCCGCTGGGGCCTGCGCCGGCATCGGCGCACGGGTTCCCCGCTGGTGATGCTCTTCCATTTGATTGACGCATCCGCGCCCCTGCCGAAGTCGCACCTGCCCGGGTTTGGCGCGCGCATCGCCACGCTGTCGGGGATGCCCGAGCGCCGCAAGATCAAGCGTTGCCAGCAAATGCTGAGCGCCATCCGCTCCAGCTATCGCCTGGGGCCGACGATGGACTTGATCGGAGAGTGCCAAGCGGCGCGCCCCCGGGAAGCTGTTGCTTCGTGATCCGCTCCGAATCCACCGTCGGAAATGCCACTAGGCCGGTTTAAATCCATACGGGCGATGGAACGCTTGGGAATCCGCGCCAACTTGTGCATGAAGAATCTGCTAGAATGGGTGCGGCGTGCAGTGGAACGGTTGTGCAGAGAGTTTTCAGCTAAGGTGAAGCAGGCTGCGCAGGTTGGGGAAAAGTTTATCCCGGCAAGCCCCCGGTCCTGATTTGTAACTCGTTGCAAAGGAATATGTTAGGGGATTCCCGGATCCTTCAACGGCCTGGGTTAGTTGGCCCCGCATTTGCACTCTTGGCGGCCGGAAAAGTCCGCGCCCAGGGAGACGACTGAATGGGTTCGAACGGGAAACAGCGGGTAGTGATTGTAGGCGGCGGGCCCGCCGGCAGCACCGCGGCCCTGTGCCTGCGCAAGCTGGGCCATGAAGCTATCGTGTATGAGAAGCTGAAGTTCCCGCGCTACCGCATCGGGGAGTCGCTGTTGCCGGGCACTTGCGCCATCCTCACCCGCCTCGGCGTGTTCGACAAAGTGGACGCCGCCAAGTTCACCAAGAAACGCGCCGCTACGTTCATCTGGGGCGGCGATCGCCCGCCCTGGTCTTTCACGTTTGCCACGCCGAAAACCGCCCCGTGGGTCTTCGACCACGCCTTGCAGGTCACCCGCGCGGAGTTCGACCAGATCCTGCTCAACGCCGCCGCGGAACGCGGCGCGGAGGTGCACGAAGCCCACGAGGTGACCAGCATCGAGCTGGGCTCGAACGGCGCCGGCGTCAAGCTGGGCTGGCGTAACGCGCAGGCCGACGGCGCGGTGGAGGGTGATTGGGTGATAGACGCCTCGGGCGGCCGCGGCGTCATCGCCCAGATGCTCAACCTGCGCCGCTTCGACAACTACTACAAGAACATGGCCGTGTGGTCCTACTTCAAGGGCGGCAAGCGCTACAAGGGCGACCTCGAGGGCAACATCTTCTCCGTCACCTGGAAGGAAGGTTGGATCTGGATCATCCCGCTCAAGGACGACATCTACAGCGTGGGCGTGGTCACCGGCCTGGACTCCAACGCGCGCATCCGCGAAATCGGCGCCGACGCCTTCTACCACGAAGCCATCGGCATGTGCCCGCTGGCGAAAGAAATCCTGGCCACCGCCAAGCAGTGCGACGAAGTGCGCGTGCTGCGCGAATGGTCCTACGACGCCAAACAGCTCTCCCTGGGCCGCGCTTTTCTCTGCGGCGACTCCGGTTGCTTCATTGACCCGCTCTTCTCCCAGGGCGTGCACCTGGCCACCTATTCCGCCATGTGCGCTTCCGCGGCCATTGACCACCTGGCCAGGCACCCCGAAGACAGCGAGGCGGTCCACGCCTGGTACGAGAAGTCCTACCGCGACGCCTACCTGCGCTATCACAAGTTTGTCGCCGGCTTCTACGCTTGCAACGACGAGCCCGAGTCGAAATTCTGGGGCAGCCGCAAGATCGAAGGCGCCAAGGACGCCCGCTTCGACGGCAAAGAGTGGTTCACCGCGCTCAGCGGCCAGAACATCGAGGCCGGCGCCAGTGGCGCCGACGACTTGCAGGACGGCGCTTCCGCTCTGGCCGACCTGTGGCACCACGGCACCAAGGAAATCTCCGACAAGTACGACGAAACCGAGCTCTCCCTTCGCCGCGTCACTTGGGCCAACCGTTTGCTCAAGGAGTTCAAGAGCATGGCCAGGGTCCACTGGACCGGAAACGAAGTGCGGCTGATCCCGTCGTTCAAGGTGCACGCCACCAACTTCAACCTCGAACGCCAGCACTTCCTGGGCGACGAGAACGGCCGGACAATGACGGCCTACTCCGTCACGCCCGACCAGCACAAGGTCTTTGTGAGCCTGAAGTCCAAGCCCGTCAGCTACGATGAATTGACCGCGCAACTCAAGAGCCTGCCTTCGCAGGGCACGCCGTACCAGGTCCTCGGCCGCCTGTACGAGCACGGCCTGATCCGCGGCGACGACAAGGACGGCCAGCCCGTCCGGATCCACATGGCCCTGCGCTTCGGCGGCGTCGGCTCCGAGGATGATATTTCGTAGGGGCGGCTTTTCGCCGCGTCAATTTGGTTTTGCGCTGCTTTGTTTGGCATTCGCAGGGGCGGGGTAAACCCGCCTCTACAGGACCCGGTGGAATGGATCGCGACAAACTCATCACCATGATGGTAAGGCTGCTGCAAACGGCGCTGGCCGATCACGCCGTGGCCGGCGCAGTCCCCGAGGCCCGTCGCGATTCGCCCCTGGTCGGCGGGGAAGCCGTCATCACCTCCATGGCCCTGGTCTCTTTCGTCACCGACGTGGAAGCCACGCTGGCGCAGGACTTCGACCTGGAAGTGACCCTGGTCAGCGAGAAGGCCCTTTCGCGCAAGAACAGCCCGTTCCGCTCGATCGAAGCGCTGGCCGATTACGTGCTCGAACTGGCCGGCGCGCCGGTCAGCGCCGCCGAATGATCCGTGCCCATGCCCGCTGAAACCATGCCCAGCACAACGCCGGTGGACCACAGCGCCTGGCAGGTGGCGCGCTTCCGCGAAGGCCCGGAGCAAACGGCCATCGTCTGGCGCGACCGGGCGTACACTTATGGCGAGCAGCTGGCGCGGTACCAGCAGTGGCTCGCGCAATTCGAAGCCGCCGGCATCTCCCCGGGCGACGCCGTGGCCGTCATCGGCGACTATTCCCCCGCGTCCATCACCGGCCTGCTGGCGCTGATTGCCCGCCGCTGCATCCTGGTGCCGCTCTCCCGCGAGTCCCGCGACCAGCATGACGAGTTCTTCCGCATCGCCGAGCTGGACTTCCGCATCGAGCTGGACCCCGCCGACAAGCCCTGTTTCGAGCGCATGAACCTGCGCCGCAACCATCCCCTGCTCGAAGAGCTGCGCCAGCGCCGCGAGCCCGGCCTGGTGCTGTTCAGCTCCGGCTCCACGGGCAAGCCCAAGGCCATCCTGCACGGCCTGCCGCGCCTGCTCGAAAAGTTCCGCAAGCCGCGGCATTGCTACCGCACCATCAATTTTCTGCTGTTCGACCACATCGGCGGCTTCAACACCCTGTTCTACACGCTGGCCAACCTGGGCGCCATTGTGGTGCCCGCCGACCGCAGCGTGGCCCGCGTGTGCGAGGTGGCGCAGAAATACAAAGTCGAGTTGCTGCCCACTTCTCCTTCGTTCCTGAACCTGCTGCTGCTGGCCGAGGCGCACAAAAGCTACGATCTCACTTCGCTCAAGCTCATCACCTACGGCACCGAAGTCATGCCCGAGCGGACGCTGAAACTGGCCAACCAGGCCTTCCCGCGCGCCACCTTCCAGCAGACCTACGGCCTGAGCGAACTGGGCATCCTGCGCTCCAAATCCGAGTCCAACCAGTCGCTCTTCGTCAAGGTGGGCGGCGAGGACTACCAGACCAAGGTGGAGGACGGCACCCTGCGCATCCGCGCTAAGTCCTCCATGCTCGGCTACCTGAACGCGCCCACTCCCTTCGACGGAGAAGGCTGGTTCAATACCGGCGATGCCGTAATCCAGGAGGGCGAATATTACCGCATCCTCGGCCGGCATTCCGAGATCATCAACGTCGGGGGGCAGAAGGTGTATCCCGCCGAAGTGGAAAAGGTGATCGCGGAGATCCCCGGCGTGGTGGACGTGGCCGTGATGGGCGAGCAGCACCTGCTGATGGGCCAGATTGTCACCGCCACGGTGCAGATGTCCGACCCGGCGCCCGCGGTCGAGATGCGCCGGCGCATCGCCGACTTCTGCAAGGGCCGCTTGCAGCCGTTCATGGTCCCCGCCAAGGTCAAGGTGGTCACCGATTCGCCGGTGAACTATCGCTTCAAGAAAGTCCGCCGCTGAGGGACGCGCCAGCCTCGCATGGGCATTGAGACACTGGACCCGCGCAACGCCGCCGACGTCAACGCCGTCGCCGACCTGCACTTGCAGTTTCTCGGCGATAGTCCCATCGTGCGCCTGGGCCAGAACTTCCTGCGCCGCTTCTTTTACGTCACGCTGGTGGCCGATGATGAGGTGGGCGTCATCCTGTGCCGCCACGAAGGCCGCATTATCGGGTTCATCTCTTTTACCCGCGACCCGCTCGGCTTCATCTCGCGCGGCGCCCGCCGTCACCTGGCAGCGCTGGCCTGGCTGATGGGCACGGGCATGCTCGCGCGTCCCGCGCTGGCCAAAGATGTGCTGTTCACCCTGAAAATGATGCGCGAGCGCAGCGGCGAGGCCCGCAAGGCCGGGGAACCCGGCCTGGGGGAAGTGATTTCCCTGGTCACCGTGCCGGAGTTTCAGAAGCATATCCCCGAGGGAGGGAAGAGCCGCCTGACCGTGCGTCTGTTCGAAGAGATGGTCGCCTACTTTCGCGCCCAGGGCTTCCACCGCGTCCACTTGAAGGTGTTGCCGCAGAACAAGGCCTCCAATATTTTGTGCAGCATCATGGGCTGCCAGTTTGAGAAGATTACCGAGGCGGGCCTGACCGTGCATCGGTACACGTACTTCCTGAACGGCCCGCCGGGAGGACCGCCGCGCGCATGAGCAACGGCGACAAACCGGTCGCGCTGATCACCGGCGCGCGCAAGGGCATCGGCCGTTTCCTCGCCGAGCACCTGCTGAAGCAGGACTGGCGTGTCTTCGGATGCAGCCGCCAGGCGGCGGACTGGTCTGCGGAGGAATTCACGCACGTGCAGGTGGACGTCACCGACGAAGCGCAGGTGAAGGGCCTGGTCCGCGAGATTGGCCAGGCCACGGGCGGGCGGCTGGACGCGCTGCTCAATAACGCCGGCGCCGCTTCGATGAACCATTCACTGCTCATGCCGGTGGAGTCGGTCACCAAGATGATGGGAACCAACGTGCTCGGCACATGGCTGGTGAGCCGCGAGGCCGCCAAGCTGATGCAGAAGCGCCATTACGGGCGCATCGTCAACTTCAGCTCCATCGCCGTGCCCATGCGCCTCTCCGGGCAGGCCGTGTATGCCGCGACCAAGGGCGCGGTGGAGAGTCTCTCGCAGGTGATGGCGCGCGAGCTGGCCGAGTTCGGCATCACCGTCAACGTGGTGGGCCCCACGCCTGTTGCGACGGACATGACCCGCGGCGTGCCCCGGGAAACAATGGACAAGCTGGTCGAGCAGTTCCCCATCAAGCGCCTGGGCACGATGGAGGAAGTGGCCCACGTGGTGGACTTTTTCCTGCGCCCGGACAGCGCCGCCGTCACCGGCCAGGTGATTTATCTCGGCGGCGTGCCGAATTGAAGTAGTGTCAGTGGCGCGTGGCTAGTGGTCAGTGGCTGGCAACCCCGCATCGGCCTCACGCCTCTAGCCACTCGTCACTCGCCACTCGCCACTCTGGAAAAGACTCGATGACCATCACAAAAGCCCAAGAAGCCATCCCCATGCTGGACCTGAAGGCCCAGTACGCCACCATCCGCGAAGAGATTCGCGCGGCCATTGACGCGGTGCTCGATTCGCAGGTCTTTATCCTGGGGCCCCAGGTGCAGGCCTTCGAACAGGAGATGGCCGCCTATTGCGGCACGAAGCACGCCATCGGCGTGGCCAGCGGCACTGACGCCCTTATCCTGGCGCTGCACGCCGCCGGCGCCGGCCCCGGCGACGAAGTGATTGTCCCCGCGTTCAGCTACATCGCCACCGCCGATGCCGCCAGCCTGCTCAGCGCCAAGCCCGTCTTTGTGGACATCCTCCCCGATACGTTCAATCTCGATCCCGCCCAAGTGGAGTCGCGCATCACCCCGCGCACCAGGGCCATTGTGCCGGTGCACCTCTATGGCCAGCCCGCGGACCTGGACCCGGTGCTGGAAATCGCGCGCCGCCGCGGCATTATGGTGATCGAAGACGCGGCCCAGGCCATCGGCGCGCGGTACAAGGGGCGCATGGCGGCCTCGCTCGGCCAAGTGGGCTGCATCAGCTTTTTCCCCAGCAAGAACCTGGGCGGCTACGGCGACGGCGGCATGCTGGTGACCAACTCCGGCGATCTGGCCGCGCGCCTGCGCTCCCTGCGCGGCCACGGCGCCAAGACGCACAAGTACAAGAGCGAAGAGCAGGGCTGGAACAGCCGCCTGGATGAGATTCAGGCGGCCATCCTGCGCGTCAAGCTGCGCCACCTGGATGCCTGGAAGCGCGGCCGGCAGCAGAACGCCGCGCGCTACGGGGAACTGCTCGCCGCCGTCCCCGGCGTCACCGTGCCTGCGGTCGCTCCCTGGGCCGAACACGTCTATCACCAGTACACCATTCGCGTGCGCCGGCGCGATAGCGTGCAGAAGGCCCTGGCCGATCAGGGCGTGCCCAGCACCGTGTACTACCCCGTCCCGCTGCACCTCCAGGGCATGTACGGCGCGCTCGGCTGGCAGCCGGGCTCGCTGCCCCGCGCCGAGCAGGCCGCCGGGGAAGCCCTTTCGCTGCCCATTTACCCCGAGCTGACTCGGCAACAGATCCACCGCGTCGCTGGCGCTCTGGCGGCTGCTGTGCGAGGATGAGCGCGCCGCCTTGAAGCTGGTCACCATCGTCGGCGCGCGCCCGCAGTTCATCAAGGTGGCCGCGGTGTCGCGGGCCATCGCCGCGCACAACCGCGGCGCGGCGCCCGCGGACCGCATCGAAGACCTGATCATTCACACCGGGCAGCACTACGACGCCAGCCTCTCGCAAGTCTTCTTCCATGAACTGGAGATTCCCGCCCCGCGCCATCACCTGGGCATCGGCTCGGCCGCCCACGGCGAGCAAACCGGCCGCATGCTGCAAGCCATCGAGCCGGTGCTCATCAGCGAGAAGCCCGATTGGGTGCTGGTCTATGGCGACACCAACTCCACGCTGGCCGGCGCGCTGGCCGCCGTCAAGCTGCGCCTGCGCGTAGCCCACGTCGAGGCCGGGTTGCGCTCCTTCAACCTGCGCATGCCCGAGGAGGTCAACCGCATCCTGGCGGACCGCGTCTCCGACTTGCTCTTCTGCCCCACCGATGCGGCCGTGGCCAACCTGAAGCGCGAAGGCCTGACCCCCGGCATCCGGCAAGTAGGCGACGTCATGTTCGACGCTTCGCTGTTTTCCCGCGAACGGGCCCGCCGCGCCAGCGCCATCCTGGAGCGCCTGAAGCTCGCGCCCGGGGGCTTCCTGCTGGCCACGGTGCATCGCGCGGAAAACACCGACGACCCTGCGCGCCTCGCCGCCATTTGCGACGGCCTGGCGCGCGTGGCCGGGCGCTGGCCCGTGGTGCTGGCGCTGCACCCGCGCACGCGGAAATTCCTGGCGCTGCACGCGCTGGATGGGCGCCTCGGCAAGGTGCAGGTCATCGACCCCGTGCCCTACCTGGACATGATTCGCCTGGAGGAATCCGCGCGCGCCGTTTGCACCGACTCCGGCGGCGTGCAGAAGGAGGCCTTTTTCTATCGTGTGCCGTGCGTCACCCTGCGCGACGAAACCGAGTGGGTGGAGACCGTCGCCGCCGGCTGGAACCGCATCGTCGGCGCCGATGCGGACAAGATCGTCGCCGCGGCCGGGGCAGGGAAGCCGGATTCTTCCGCTGGCCCGGAGGCCTTTTACGGCGACGGCGATGCCGCGGGGAAAATCGTGAAGGCACTCCTGGCCACGGGGGCCCCATGATTCGCCTGATTCGCCGCGTCCCCCGCGATTGCCTCCTGCTGGGCGTGCTGGCCTTCGGCCTGTACCTGCCGGGGTTTCGCTGGGGCGCGCCGCACGCTACGGGGCCGGACCGCGTGCAGTCCTGGGGCGTGGACGACGGCACGCCCCTCCAGCCCCTGGCCGACGTCCACAACATCCTTCAGCCCAAGCCCGACCGCAACTTCGGCTACCCGCTGATGCATTCGTTCGTGGTCACCGGCGCCTATGCGCCGTACCTCGGCTGGCTATATCTCACGGGTGAGTTTCGGCCGGCCACGGGCTACCCCTTCGGCCTCGCCGACCCGGTGCGCGCGCTGCGCGCGCTGTCGGCCATCGCCCATTTTCTTTCCGTGCTGATGGGCGTGGGGATTGTGCTGGCCGCTTACGATGCCGCCCGCGCCCTGTGGGACCGCCGCGCGGGGATTGTGGCCGCGCTGTTCGTACTCGGCCTGTATCCGCAGTTCTACTACTCGCGCGTGGGCAACCCCGACAATTTGCAGACGCTCTTCACCGCGCTGGCCCTGGCCGGCCTCGCGCGGACCATCGCCGTCGGCTTCACCGTGCGCCGCGCGCTGTGGATGGGCGCGTGCATGGGTTGTGCCGCGGCCACCAAGGAACAGAGCGCCGCCCTGTTTCTGGGCTTTCCCCTGGTGATCGCGGCGCTGCAATGGCGCGCGCCCGGCGGTCTGGGCTCCGGCCCTTTCTGGAAGGGGGCGGCCGCGGCCACGCTGGCCGCCCTCGTGGCCTTCGGCTTCGGCAGCGGCTTGTTTGTGGACCCCGGCTTCTACGTCGCGCACATACGCTTCGTGCAGGAGCGCGTGGGCACCCTGGCCGCGAGCGGCGTCGCCTTCGTGAAAAGCTATCCGCGCACCTGGGAAGGGCATCGCGGCTTGGCGGGCGTGCTCACCGGCTACCTGGCGGACAATCTCACCTGGCCCGGCCTCCTGCTGGGCGTCGCCGGGCTGTCGTGGTCGGTTTGGCGCGAGCCACGCAAGGCGCTCTTCGCGCTTCCCGCGGCCACTTACCTGGCCATGCTGTTCTGGGCCGCGCGCGCCGGCCTGCTTCGTTACCTGATTCCCCCGGCCTTGATCCTGGCGCTCTTCGCGGCGCGGGCCGTTGCCGCCGGGTGGGACTCTCGACGCCGGGAGTTTCGCTGGGCGCTGGCCGCGCTGGCTGTGCTGGCGGCGGGCCTGGGACTCCTGCGCGGCGCGGACCTCACCGCCGCCATGCTGGATGATTCCCGCTACCACGCCGGCCACTGGTTCTACCAGCACGCCGCGCCGGGCGACCGTCTCGAACACTTCGGGCCCAGTTCCACGCTGCCGCCGCTTCCGCCCGGGCTGGCCAATGAACGCGCCATCGGCTACTTCGGCGCTGTATACCGACCGCGTGTGGATCAGGAGGCGGCGCGAGAGGTGCTGGATGGCTGGCGGGAACGGCGTCCACGCTTCGTCATCGTGATGCCGGATCATTCCAGCGCGCACGGCGCGCCCCACAGCGCCACCTGCCCTCCGCAGGTGTACCGCGCGCTCGAAGACGGCTCCGCGGGTTACCGGCTGGCGGCAACGTTTCAAGCGCCGGCGCTTTTCCCGTGGGCGCGCCCTCCCGCCCTCGACTACCCCAGCGTGAACCCGCCCATCCGCATCTACCAGCGGGTGGCCACGGCGGCCCCGCAGCGGGCTCCCGACCCGGAGAGCCCGCGATGAGGAAAGGCGCCAGCCTTTTCTTTACGGTATTGCGCGTGGCCATCGGCATCGCCCTGCTGGTGTACCTGGGCCGCAGCGGCATGATCGAGTGGAGCGCGCTGATGGGCCTCTTGCGGGCCTGGCCGGTCACCGCGCTGGCGTTCGCGTTGCTGCTCGTGGATATCGGCGTCACCGCGTGGCGGTTGTGCGTGCTGCTGCCGCCCCTGGGCTTCCACCTCACCGTGTGGGCCTCCACCAAGCTCATGCTCATTGGCCTCTTCTTCAACAGTTGCCTGCCGGGCTCGACGGGCGGCGACGTGATCAAGATTTATTACGCCTCGGCCGGCCACCGCGGCCGCCGCATGGAAGTGGCCACCATCATCCTGTTTGACCGCGTCATTGGCATGCTGGCGCTGATGGTCTGGCCCCTGCTGGCCGCGCCGTTCTTCCTGCCGCTGGTTGCGCGCCTGCCGGTGCTGCAAGCCTTGCTGTGGGGCGCGGGAGTGATGGCGCTGGCCATCCTTGCAGGCCTGGTGGTGAGCTTCTCGGAGGGGTTGCGCCGCAGCGCCATCCTGGGCTGGCTCCTCGACCGGCTGCCCTTCGGCCGCTACGCCGAGCGCGTCTTCGACACCGTGCACGAGTACCGGAGGCACAAGGGCGCGGTGGTAGCCGCCACGCTGATTTCGCTGGTGGCCCACTCCATGTCCGCCGGCATTACTCTGCTGGCCGCCTACGCCACCAATCCCGAAGGGGCGGCCTGGGAAATGCTGGTGCTGATCCCCCTCGGCCACCTCGCCAACGTGGCGCCACTCACGCCCGGCGGCCTCGGCGTGGGCGAGGCCGCTTTCAACCAGCTCTTCGCCCTGGCAGGACTGAGAGGCGGCGCCGAAGCCCTGCTCGGCTGGCGCCTGCTGACCATTCTCTGCGGTTTGGTGGGTTTGGTCTTCTACCTGCGCGGCCGCCAGCAGTACGTCCACGCCGCCGAGCAGGCCGCCGAGCCGGGCGACGCCCACAAGATCGAAGGGCCCGCCACGCCCCCGGGGCCCGGGCCCTGAGCCCCTTCTCCGCTTCTTCAGAACACCAACTGGCCTTTGTACTTCATCTTGTCGGCCTTGAATTCGAAGAACGCCCGGCGCTCCACCAAACCTCGTGAACCGGAACCGACCGACGGCGCCCCCGCGGGGGCGTCCGGGAAAATGGGTGCAGGGAATTCGAGCCGCAGCGTGTCACCGGGGCCCAGGATCGGCTCGCCGTTGACGTGGCGCGGGAACATGATTTGAAAAGAGCGCCCCGCCCCGCCCTGCGCTTCATACTTGATGGGTTGGATGCGAATCCCGTTGCGCGCTGTCAGGTAGATGTTCACCGGAATGGCCGTCGGGGCTACGCTTTGAAAGTAGCGGGCCAATTCGCGGTCGTACATCTCGAGGTTGGTGCTGTATTCCACCGCAATCACGATCACGTCCGGATATTGCCGGTCCAGGAAGCTCGCAGCGGAATCGTCGAAGGCCTTCTTTTGTTCGGCGCTCATTTTGTCGTACTTGTTCTCGATCATGGCCCGGCGAATCACCGCCTGCCGAACGGGCAGCGCCGACCGGAGTTGCGCGTAATAGTCAATGCGCCTCTCGGACTCTTCACCGCCGGTACTCCCGCCGGAGAAGGCCAGGTTCTGCACGTCGCGCGCGCCCGTGTGCGACGCCCACGGCGAGTTCTCCAGCACCTTCTTGCACTGCTCTTTGTTCCACTGGGTGTATGGCTTCTTCTCCCAGAATTCCTGAGCCAGGGTGGAATGGGCCGTCACCAACGCCAGCGCCACCAGAACCACTACCCCCCAAGCGACCCGCTTCATGGCTGTCCTCCAAACGCAAAATGGCCGGCACGCAAGGGCGCCGACTGTTGCCATTTACTGTATGGCGCTTCGCGTTCTGGAGTCAACTCCCCAACGAGGAGGTAGGATAAACGTCCAGGTCTGTCGGCTCGAACACCGCCAAGGCTTTTCGATTGTCCAGGGAAATGAGGCAAAAGGACTACACGGATGTGCGCAAGAACTCGGTGAAACAGAAGCCTGAAAGTCTCTCCACAGTGCCCGGGTCAGGCTTCCTGCGGGGAAAGCAGGACCTAGTACGTCAGGCTGCCCTTGTACTTCATCTTCTCGCCCTTGAACTCGAACACCGCGCGGCTTTCTTTCAGCCCGCGGGAAACGGGGCCGGAGTTGGGATTGATCGCCGAGGTGCGCGTGCTGTCGGCGAAGCCCGCCGAGCCGGTCGGTGACGTGGCGTCGAAGGTGGGCGTGGGCAGCTCTAGAAGCAACCGGTCGCCCGGCCCGATGATCGGCTCGCCGTTCCCCAGTGTGCGCTTGAACACCAGTTGAAAGGCGCGGCCCGCGCCGGGGTCCGGCTCGTACTTGACGGGCTGGATGCGCACCCCGTTGCGCACCGTCAGGTAGGTTTGCGCGGCGATGGTCTCCGGCGCCACGGTCTGCCAGTGGCGCGCCAAATCCCGGTCCACCTGCTCAATGTTGCTGCTGTACTCCACGGTGATCACAATCACGTCCGGGTACTGCCGCGCCAGGTACTGCCACGCGGAATCGTCAAACACCTTCTTTTCCTCCGGGGTCATCTTGTCGTACTTGCGCTCCAGCATGGCTCGCCGGATCACCGCCTGGCGCACCGGCAGCGCCGACCGCACCTGCGCAAAGTAGTCAATGCGCCGTTCGCTCTCCTGTCCCTGCGTGGAGGCCTTGCTGAAGGCCAGGTTCTGCACGTCCCGGGCCCCGGTGTGCGAGGCCCACGGCGAGTTCTCCAGCACCCTGGCCGCCTGCTCCCTGGTCCATTCCGTGTACGGCTTGGTCTCCCAGAACTCCTGGGCCCCCGCCGCTGTTCCCGTGGCCAGAGCCGTGATCAGTGGCGCCATCATCAACGTCCGCTTCATCCCTGCTCCTTCCTGTCCGCTCCCGTCGTTCTTCCAGGCCCGGTTCCCCGCGGGCCTCACCATGTATAGACGTTTCTCAGATGGGTTCGGTTTAGGGCAGTGCGGATGCGGTAAACGGCGGCTTCGGGCCGGCGTGGGATTGGATTCAGTGCTCTTGACCGGCGTTGCCTCTCCTTCGTAGGATGGTGTGCCGCGCCGGAGGGTCCTGGCGGCGCCAGCGCGGCCGTCTCGGGTTGAAAACAGGGAGACTTGCCTATGGGGCCTACCAGCGCGGAACAGGAAGCCAAGTGGCGGGAGCGGCGGCGCGGCCCGCGGCTCAATTCCAGCATCTTCGTCAAGCTGGAGTGGGAGGCCGCGGAAGGCCAGCGCGCCCGCGCGGAGACCCGCACCAAGATCGTGGGCACCTACGGTTGCATGCTGGTCCTGCCCAACCAGTTGGAAGTGGACCAGCACGTCCACGTCACCAACATGACCAACCAGCAGGGCGCCGCCGGCGCCGTGGTCTGGCGCGGCAAGAAGCGCTTCGAAGGCTGGGAGTACGGCATCGAGCTCATCAACCCCGAAATGAACTTCTGGGGCCTGGAACTCGCGTAGGGGCGCGCATGCTGCGCCCCGTTCCACCAGGCGCGCAAAGTCGTCAAGCGCGCCGCGCGCGGTCCGCCCGTGGCACTGGTGAAGACAGACATGACCGTACCCCGCGGCGGTCGCGCCGCTCTTCTGGTTTCCTTGCTCCAGGCCGCTTCTGCCTGGCCCCTGCCCGTCTTTTCCCAGGAAGCGGACAACGTGTTGGCGCGCGAACGCTGGTTCTACCAGCGCCGGGTCTCGCCCCTCGGCTTCATCCCCGGCGCGGCGCGCACCAGCGCCCTGAAGGAGCTGGAAGCGATTCGCGCCCAGGAGCGGGTCCGCGCGGCCGCCGGGGCCATGAGCAGCAAGAGTCACGCCTTGAGTGCGACCGCTTGGACCCCTATCGGTCCCCGGCCCACCTCCACCAGCGGACAAGTCGGCAACGTCTCCGGCCGCATCGCCGCCGTCGCCGTCAACCCCCAGAATCGCGATGAGGTCTACGTCGGGGGGGCTCAGGGCGGCGTGTGGCGCTCCGTGGACGGCGGAGGGAACTGGACTCCGTTGATTGACGGCGACCCCGCCACCAACGAGCCCTCACTGGCCATCGGCTCCATCGCCATTGACGGAACCACCTGCAACGCCGCCAGCGCTCCCGTTTGCCAGACCATCTACGTCGGCACCGGCGAGCAGACCTTCAGCGGCAGCAGCTACTTCGGCGCCGGCATCCTGAAGACCACCGACGGCGGCGCCAACTGGACCCAACTCGGCAACCCGCCCGGCTCTCCTTTTGTCGGCCCCTTCAGCGTTGTGGTGGGCGGCGCCCGGATCGGCTCCCTGGCTATCCGCCCGGGCACCAGCGGGCCCACCACCGAACTGCTGGCCGGGGTGCAGATCCTCATTAACCCCGACAACGGCAACGCCAGCGGCGTGTACCGTTCCACCGACGCCGGGGCCACCTGGACCCAGGTGGCCTCCGCTTCCGGGGCCTCCGGCAACGAAGTCCTTTTCGACCCGGCAGACTCCAATGGCAACGTGGCCTATGCCTCGCTGGGCGTGCCCAGCCGCCCCGGGCCGGTGGGCGATCCGCAGGCCGGCATCTACAAGTCCACCGACGGCGGCGCCAATTTCACCAAGCTCACCTTGCCATCGCCGGTAAATACCACTCCGGGGATTGAAAACGTGGGCCGCGTGGAAATCTCCATCGGCCAGGGCGTGCTCTACGCCAGCATCGCCAACGCTACCTTGAGCTCGAACAACGTCCTCGGCCTCTTTCGCAGCACCGACGGCGGCGCCAACTGGACCCACCTGACCACCGCCCCCAACCACTGCACTCCGCAGTGCTGGTACGACCATGTGATTCAGGTGCACCCGGCCAACGGCAACGTGGTGTACGTGGGCGGCTCGGCCACCGCCGGCTACTTCTCGCGCACCACCAACGGCGGCAGCTCCTGGGAAACCAACGCCAATTGCAGCGGCATCCCCGTGAACTGCCTGCACGTGGACATTCAATCCATGGCCATCGGCGCCAGCGGCGGGTCCGCCACCCTCTACGTGGGGAATGACGGCGGCGTGTGGAAGGCGGACGTCACCAATCCCACCGCCGCGCTTCCGCTGGGCTGGGTGAACCTCAACGCGGGCCTCGAGCTGACGCAGTTTTACCCCAGCCCCTCGATTCACCCCACCGACCTGCACATCGGCTTCGGCGGCACCCAGGACAACAACACCCAGCGCTACACCGGGGCCGCCACCTGGACCTCGGTCACCTGCGGCGACGGCGGCTGGACCATCATTGATCCCTCCAACCCCAACAACGTGTACACCACCTGCCAGAACATTGACATTCGCAAGTCTACTACCGGCGGTACTCCCTTCTCCTTCGCCTCTTCGGACAACGGCATCTTCGACACCGACGATGTCTCCTTCATCCCCCCGTTCGTCATGGATCCCAACAACTCCGCCCGCCTGTACTTCGGCACCTGCCGCGTCTATCGGACCATGGACGGCGCTTCGTCCTGGGCCCTCATTTCTCTGGACCTTTCAGGCGCGGCCGGCGGCGGCTCCTGCTTCTCCTCCAGCGGCACCATCGAGACACTGGCCGTGGCCCCCAGCGACTCCAACATCGTCTATGCCGGCACCAGCGACGGAGTCATCCAACGCACCACCAATGCCTTGGCCGCTTCCGGCCACGTCTGGACGGACATTACCGGGAACCTCTCCACCGTGCGCGGCATTTCCTGGATTGCCGTGGACCCCGCCAACCCGGATATTGTCTATGCCGCGCTCTCCGGCTTCAGCGGCACGGGCTTCGCCTTGCCCGACGCCACCCGCCACGTCTTCCGCACCACGTTCGTGAATGGCAGCGCCACCGTGTGGACAGACATTTCCAGCAACCTGCCCAACATCCCCGTGAACACCCTGTTGCTGGACCCCGCCAAGCCCGGCACGGTGTTTCTCGCCACCGACATCGGCGTGTTCTTCGCCGAAGACGCTGCACCCCCCAACACCGCGCCCACCTGGACCACCCTGATGAACGGCCTGCCCCGCGTGGCCGTCATGGGACTGGCCCTGCACAACGCCACGCGCACCCTGCGCGCCGCCACCCACGGCCGCGGCATGTGGGACCTCAGTCTCAACCCGGCCAAGAAACGCCGCGGCCAGGTCATCTCCACCGGCTCCCTCGACCCCATCCAATAGCCGCACATTCCTCCTCTGTATTCTCCGGGAACCTCTGCGTACTCTGCGCCTCTGCGTCGTCTTTTGGTTTTTGCAAAGCTGAATAAGACTGCATAGATGACGCAGAGGCGCGGAGGGCGCAGCGGAACGCGGAGAAGGAACGGCCTGCCAAAAGATGAGCTTCTCGCTCTACCGCGCGGCAGCGGCGGAAGGCTCCGCGATCAGCTCATCGATCCGCGCCAGGGCGCGCGCCAGCTTCTCCGCGTTGTAGCCGAAGCCGATGCGGATGTGGCCGGGCATTTCGAATTGCGAGCCGGGCACGATGAGCACGCTCTTGCGCTCCAGCAGCGCCTGCGCCATTTCGTCCACCGTGCCGCGCCCGCGCCACCCCAGCCACGCGATGGCCCCCGCCGCCGGGGGGACGTGGGTGATGCGCTCCCCGTGCCGCGCGATCCACTCGCGCAGCACCGGGTAATGCCCGCGCACCAGCCCGCGGGTGCGCTCGATGATGCGCGCGTGGCGCGCCGGCTCGAGCGCCAGCGCGGTCAGGCGGTCGCTCACCGCGGAGAACGCGATGCTGGTGTAGTCGTGATAGCTCCACAGCTTGTCCACCAGCTCCGCGGGGCCCGCCACCCAGCCCACGCGCAGCCCCGGCAGGCCGTAGGCCTTCGAGAAGCCCGCGGTGCAGATGGCGCGCTCGTAGCGTCCCCAGAAAGATGGCGTCGTTGCGCTGCCTTCGCGTTCGGCGCCGCGGTAGATTTCGTCGGCCACCAGCCACGCCCCCGCGCTCTGCGCCGCGCGGCAGATGCCGTCCATCGCCTCTTCGCTGAGCACCGCGCCGGTGGGATTATTCGGGTTGCACACGGCGATGAGCTTCGTCTTCGGCGTGACGGCGCGCCGCAGCTCGTCCGGGTCCGGCTGCCACTTCCATTCCTCGCGCAGCCACACCGGCTTGACCTGCGCCCCGAGGGCCCGCGCCACGCCTTTGATCTGCATGTAGTGCGGCTGCACGAAAACCACTTGGTCGCCCGGCTCGACCAGGGCCCAGGTGGTCACGTAGTTCGCTTCGCTCCCGCCGGAGGTCATCAGCACGTTCGCGTGTGTCGCCCCCGGATAGAGCCGCGCCACCGCCGCGCGCGTCTCTTCGCTGCCGTTGGTCTGCGGGTAGCCCAGCGGCAGGACCAGCAGCCGCTGCAGCGCCTCGCCGCCGCCCACCAGCTCCTCCAGGGTCATCGGCTCGACCCCGCTCTCCGAGATATTCAGCTCGACGCGGTTCTCCCACACCGACTGCCACCGCTCCATCGCAAATGGTTCAATCCTCATCGCGCCCTCTTGAATCCGCAGTTTTCTCCAACCGCTTCCAATTCAGCCCGCCGGTTCGCTCCTACGCGAACGGCAGCTTGGCCAGGTCCACGTTGCCGCCGCTCAGGATCACGCCCACGTGCTTGCCCTCCGCGCCGATCTGCTTGTTCAGGACGGGCGCGGCGGCCACGGCTGCGGACGGTTCGGCGATGATCTTCATCCGCTCCCAAACGTGGCGCATGGCTTCGGCGATTTCCTCCTCGCTCACCAGCAAGATCTGGTCCACGCGCTCCCGCAGGATGGCGAAAGTCAGTTCGCACAGCGACGCCCGCAGCCCGTCGGCCATGGTGTCCGCCGAGCCGAGCGGCTGAATCGCGCCGGCGTCGAGCGATCGCGCCGCGTCGTCCGCATTGCGCGGCTCCCCGCCGATCACGCGCACGTTGGCGCGCATCATTTTCGCGCAGATGCCCGTGCCGGAGAGCAGCCCGCCGCCGCTGACCGGGGCCAGGATCACGTCCAGGTCCGGAACTTCCTGGAGCAACTCCATGGCCGCGGTGGCCTGGCCGGCGATGATGCGCTGGTCGTTGTAGGGGTGGATGAGCACCGCGCCGGTGCGGGCGATGATCTCCTGCGCCGCGGCGTCGCGCGCCGCCAGCGTGGGCTCGCAGAAGGTGATTTGCCCGCCGTAGCCTTCGACGGCCTTCACCTTGGCCGCCGGGGCGTTCGAGGGCATCACGATCCACGCCGGGATGTCCCGCAGCCGCGCCGCATAGGCCAGGGCTGCCGCGTGGTTCCCCGAGGAGTGCGTCGCCACGCCCCGCCGCGCCTCCTCGTCACTCAGCGAAAGGATGGCGTTGGCGGCGCCGCGGATTTTGAACGATCCGGTCTTCTGCAAGTTCTCGCACTTGAAGAACACCCGCGCGCCGGCCATGGCGTTGAGCGCCCGGCTGCTCATCACCGGCGTGCGATGGATGTGCGGCGCGATGCGCGCGTGCGCCGCGCGGATCGTTTCCAGGTTGGGCCCAGTCATCTTAAGAAAGTTCGAGAGTTCGAAGGTTTGAAAGTTTGAGAGTTTGGGAGGTTGCCCTGGGCCATTTGTCCGGGGAAACTCTGAATCTCTCAAACTTTCAAACACTCGAACTCTTTCCGCGGGGCATTATGGCATAGTTTCCACCGTGCCCGCCGCCGTCGCTCGCGCCGAACTGTACGCCGGAGCCCGTCACGACCAGTTCTTGTTGTGCGCCGCGGCCTTCCTCCGGTCCGTGGTGATTGGCATGACCGGGGTGCTGCTGGCTCTCCATTTGAACGCCGCTGGCTGGGATCTGCGCACCATCGGGGCCTTGGTATCGGCCGGGCTGGCGGGTAATGCTGCGGCCACGCTGCTGGTGAGCTTCCGCGCCGGGCGCTGGGGAATCCTCCGCACGCTGTTGGTCTTGGGCGTATTGAACGTTCTCGGCTTGCTTGCTCTGGGTGTCCTGCGCCAGGTTTCGTGGCTCTTCGTTGCGGCCATCTTCGGAATGGTCAACGGACTTGGGCGCGATCGCGGCCCCGCGTACGCCCTGGAACAGGCCATCCTGCCGGAAACAACTACCCCGGACCGGCGCACGTTCCTGCTGGCCTGGTACAGCATGGCGTTGGACATTGCTCTGGGCCTGGGGAGCCTGGCGGCGGGGCTGGCCCATTGGTTCCACAGGCTGTCGTTTGGAGTCGATGAGTCCTTTCGCGCTTGCTGGTTGCTCGGGGCAACGCTCCTTTTGGTGTCACTGGCTTGCTACGGGTTCCTTTCCTTACGCGGAAAGCAGAATAGAAGCGCAGCCCAATTCACGCCGTCCCCGGAGACGCGGCATCGTGTTTTCAAATTGGCTGCTCTTACAGGAATGGACAGTCTGGGTGGCGGCTTCCTGAGCGGCGCGTTGCTCTCCTACTGGTTCTTCCACCGCTTCGAGATGAGCGTGATCTGGCTGGCCTGGCTGTTCTTCGCTGCTCGCATCGCCAACGCGGCTTCCCATCTGGCGGCCGCGTGGCTGGCCCTGCGCTTCGGCCTGCTGAACACCATGGTGTTCACGCACATCCCCTCGAGCCTGTTCCTGATCGCCGTGCCCTTCGCGCCGAGCGCGGGGTGGGCCGTGGCGCTGTTTCTGGCGCGCGAGGCCCTGGTGGAAATGGACGTGCCCACGCGCCAGTCCTACATCCTGGCCGTGGTGCCCCCGGAAGCGCGCAGCTATGCCAGCGGCATCACCACGTTCACGCGCAACGCCGCTTACGCCGCGGCCCCCGGCCTGGCCGCGCTGGGCATGAGCGCCGTCACCCTGTCGCTCCCGCTCTTCCTCGGCGGCGGCATCAAAATCGCCTACGACGTGCTGCTGTATTTCTCCTTTCGAAGGGTGAAGCCGCCTGAGGAGAAGTGAGGAGTGGGGAGTGAGTAGTTACGGGTGAGGAGTTAGGAGTGGGGAGTCAATCCGCCCGCGTTTCATAGGTCTTTACTCCCCACTCCCAACTCTCCACTCCCCGCTTCTCCAATTTAGCGCCCCTCTCCCCTCTCCCCCGACCCCTCTGCCCCGACCCCTCTCCCCCACTCTGTGGCATAATGTCACTCAACGGTCCGCGTCCCCGGCCGCCGAGCTTCATTCATAGATTCCACGTCCCCAGCGGCGAGGAGGAACGGCATGGGTCAAGAGCGGCGCAAAGAGCCTCGGATTCCAGCGAAGATGCCCGTCAAGCTGCGGCCCACCGAAGGGGTCACTCCTTATTCGACCAATTCCGAGTCCCTCAACATGTCCAACAGCGGCGTGCTGTTTGTGCTGGAGAGCCCGTTGAAAATCGGCGCGCAGGTGGACCTGGCCTTTGTCATGCCCACGGAAGTGACCGGGGGCCTGCCCGTCAAAGTGCGCTGCCGGGCCCGCGTGGTGCGCGTGGACCACGACGGCGTCCCCGAGGGCAAGTCCGGCATCGCCGCGCACATCGAACGCTTCGAAACCATCGTCGCCGAAACATAGGGCGGCTGTACGCCGCGGGGAGTTAGAGCCTGCGGGCGTTCTGGCATCTTTGCACGCGGCGCTGAAGCGCGGCTGAGCGGGCGGGATGAACCCGCCCCTACTTTTTCTTGGGGGCTTCCACGGTGAAGGTGACCTTGGCGCTGGCGGAATTCTCGAACTGGTCGTACACGCGCACGGCCACGGTGTGCTCGCCGGGCGCGAGCGTGCCCAGCTCGATGCGGTAGGATTCCACGGGCGCATCGGTAGTGCGGTCGGCGGGGAAAGCCAGCTTCCAGTCGCCCGCGTTCAGGCTGACCTCGGCGCGCGCGATGGCGCTATACGAGTCGCGGGCTTCGAACTCCAGGCGCACCTCGGGGCTCATCGGCGTGGCCCGCAGGTTGACGACGGTGGGCGGCGTATTGTCCACTTCGAAGCGGTCGCTTTCCCGCTCGGCGGTGAGCGCTTCCCCCGGCGGGTTCGCCGGCGCATCGGTGGCCACAATCTTCAGGTAGTACGCCCCATCCGGCATGGTCCCGGCGTCCCACGAGTAATACTTCTGCTGGAGGCCGTCCTTCAGCAGCTTCCAGTTCTTCTCGCCTTCGCCGCGGTAGTACACGGCGAATTCCAATTCGTCGTCATTTTCGTCGCGCGCGCCCCACACCACTCCTTGCGACCCGCGTTGCGCGAAGCCCTGCGGCGGCGGATCGAACCGCGGCGCCGAGGGCTGCCCTTGCGCCTGCGGCCCGCCCATCCCCGGCGGCGCCCCGGGCGGCGTGGGCATGCGCAACTGCACCGGCGCGGCCTGCCCGCCTCCCGGCGGCTGCCCGGCGAAGCCCTGCACGCGGACGCCGGGGCTTTGCGGGATCACCGCGTCAATCACCGGCGCGACATTCTTGGGCAGATAGGCCAGGCTCACCCACGTCACGTTCACCGTGTCCGCTCCGGCGCCCTGTCCTTGCGGCGCGCGGAACACGGCCTTCCACTGCGCGAAGCGCGCCGCGGGCACTTCGGTCCCAGAGCCCCGGGCGTCCGCGAACGGCCCGGCCCACGGGCTCCAGTTCTTTTCCGGGTTGCTGGTGTTGCCGCTGCGGAGGAAGAACGACACCTGCCCGTGCGTGGCCCCGTTCTCGCCCCACCAGGAGAGCCGGCCCCACTGCGAAAACACTTTGGCGTCGAAGGCCTGCGACTCGAAGGTACCCTCGGGCTCGTAATCCGGCCCGAGCGTGAATACTTTTCCGGGGTTGGCGGTGCTCAGATACACCTTGCCGCCGGGTCCCGCCGTAACGCCGGTGATTTGCGCCGAGGCCGTCTTGGCCAGCGTCGAATGGATGCCGCGGCCTTCGAGCTGGATCAAGTTGCCGCGGTTGCCCGTGCCCAGCAGCAGCCTGCCCGTCGGCGAAAGCCCCAGCGAGTACACCAGGTCCTCGCGCGAAGTCCACAGCACTTCCGGCGCGCCATCCGGCGCGATGCGGTACACCTCGCCGCCGCCGGACGTCGGCGGGAAGGGAATGAACGGCGTGGGCTGCTGCGGCGGGCCTTGGATCACCTGCGCCTGCTGAGCGGCGGCTGCGGCCGCGGCCGCGGCTGCGGCCGCGGCCTGTTGCTGCTGGAACGACGGGGTGACCGGGGAGGCGCTGGCCGCCGTCGTGCGCGGCTTTTCGCCGATGGCCGCGGCGTACAGGTTGCCGGCCTTGTCCGCCAGCAGCGCGGTCACCTCTTTCCGCGCCGTCTCGTAAATGACGAAGGCCATGGGCGGAGCCGTCTTCTCCACGCGCAGGATCAGCCCGCTGGGATCGGTGCCCGCAATCAGGCGGCCCTGGGAGTCGAAGGCCAGGGCGCGCACGTGGTTCTCATCGCTCTTGAAGAAGGGCTGGCCCTTCCCGTCCGGCGTCACCGAGAAGATTTCGCCCTTATCCCCGGTGGCCACATACAACCTGCCCCCCGCGTCGAACGCCAGGTCCCAGATGTACTTGGTCTTCGGCTCGAAGAAAGTGGTCTTCTCGCCCTGGGGGGTGACCTTGTACACCTTGCCGTCAGGCGAGGTGCCCACGTAGAGGTTGTCCTGCTTGTCGAGCGCCAGGGCCTGCGCGGCCAGCTCCTGCGATTCGAATACGGTGGTGGCGGCGCCCTTCTGGTCGAGCCGCAGCACCTTGGCGTTGGACCCTCCGGCCGCGTACAGGTTGCCCTTCGAGTCGGCGCGCAACGCCCACAGGTAGGCCGCGTTGGGGTCGGCCAATTGCGCGAAGCGCGGCGCCAGCGTCAGCTTGCCGTCGCTGCGCAGGGCTACGCCTTTGGCCGTGCCCTTGTCGAACTCTTCGTAGTACGACTGCCGCCAGAAGCGCGTTTTCTCCGCGCCGGCGGCTGCGGCCAGCAGCAGCGCGCCCGCCGCAATCCCATAGGCTGTGTTCTTCTTCATGTTTCCCTGGAGCGGCGGCCTTCCGGCCCAGCCCGGCGCCGATGGAATCGGCGGGGCCGGCCTCTTCTACCTCACCGTAATTAGTATGGATTGCTGCCCGGTGACCACGTGGTTCAGCGCCAGCGACCACTCCCCGGCGATGGACTCCCGGAGCAGCAGCGCGCTGCCTCCCGCGCGCCGCTGGTCCAGCACGTTGATCTGCGAGAGCGGCGCGTTGGGCAGCTCCTTATCTTCCAGCAGCAGCGTGGGACTCGGTTGCAGCAGCGTGACGTACAGGCGGCTGTTGCGCCGTTCACGGTTGAGCAGCGTGATCAACTGCCCCAGCCCCGGCAGGCGGCTCTGCGGGCTGAACGAGAAGAACCGGCTCACGCGGTTGAGCGAGTCCGAATCGCTCACCAGTACGCGCAGCGGCCCGCGCGGGGCCTGCGGCGGGATGGTGATGGGCACCTCGCGGATGTACGGCGCCCCACGATACCCCCGCAGCAGCACCTTGATGTGGATGGTCTCCCCGGGGCTGACTTCGCTCTTCTCGCTCCAGGCGCTTTCGATCGCCGCCGTCCGCCGCTCCGGGATGGCCTCCACGCGCAACGCCACTTTCTCGATCTGCGGCTTCTCGTAGGGGTTGGTGAAGATGCGGTTGAAGATGTTCTGCACGGTGAGCGCCACGAAGAGGCCGTCGGGCACACCCATGTCCGTCGGCGCGAACATGTTCTCCAGGTTCACCGCCGTGAAACCCTTCAAATGGATGCCCCCGCTCAATTGATAGCTCATCCCCTCGCTGTACGCAGGGTTGGCCGTCAGCCCGTTGAACACCGAGATGGCCACCAGCAGCGGAGTGATCTTGGGGTTCTCGATGACTTCGAAATGGAACTTCTGGTCGCCGCCGGGCAGGCCCAGGCTCAATTCCACGGGGATCAACCGCGCCTTGCCCCCCAGCCGCCCCATCACCGCCGTCAGCCGGTCCTGCGTGACGGCCCCGATCACCCCTCCGTTATTCATCAGCTTGGTGGAGGCCATGGCCGACGAGGCCGTGGTCAGCACCCGCCCGCGGGTCATGGGCATGTCCACGCTGCCGTGCGCCAGCACCGGATGCCCGCACACGAACACGCGGCCCTCGCTGACCACGGTCACCGTGCAGCCTGCCGCCATCGACAGGTCCCCCTGCACCAGCACCATCCCCACCATGTCCCCCGGCTTCAGGTCGGCATCGTCCGGCCGCGCGTCGGTGGTTCCACCGGGCGCCGCTACCATCCCCAGTTCCGCGAACTGCTCGCGGAACCGCCCCAGCGCCTCCTGCCGGAACCCGGAAACCATCAGCGGCGTTTCAATCGGCGCCAGAAAAGCGCCCGCTCCGCCCCCCCGCCCCGCGAATTCCCCCGGAAGCGGGACCTGCCGCGGCGCGCTCGATGCGGCCACCTCGGGCTCGGCGGCCCTGGCCTCGGCTTTCTGCAGCGCCGGCGGGGGCGCGTCCACCGCGAATACGCTGCGGATGGGCGTAATCCCGGCCAGCGGCTCCTTCGCGAAAATGCCCATCCGGTAGGAAAGCGCCCCGGCCAGTTTGCCCTCGATGTACACCGGGCTGCCGCTCATCCCGCTCACCACACCGGTGAACTCCACCTTGGGGCCTTTCAGCAGCGCCAGGATCAGGTCCTGCTTCGGGCCGATGGCGTTGCGCATCACCCCGATGATCTCCAGCTCGATCTCTTCAATCTGGTCGCCGGCGAAGATCGTGCGCAGCACGCCCTTCATTCCCGGCCTGACCTGCTCCAGGGGAAACGTCTCCGCCTTCTGCGCCCCCGCCGCGAGCGGGAGCATCAGCAGCAAAGCGGTCATCGCCCAGAGGGCCGGCGTTCGCGGGCTTATCTTCATGTTTCCACCATGTTACTCCTTTGACGCGGGCCGAATCAATTCGGGTGCCTTGCCCACATGCGAATCAGGACACCCCCCCGGTCGGTGCGGGCCGGCCGGGCAGGCCACCCGCGCGGAGCGCCGCTCCTGCTAGAATCCACCTCCTGCGCTTCACCGCAGCCACTCGATGCCCATAGCCCGCATCACACCCGCGCGGCGCGTCCGCGGGGAGTTGCAACTCCCCGGCGACAAGTCCATCTCCCACCGCTACGCCATCCTCGCGGCGCTGGCCGAGGGGCCCAGCGAAATTTCCAACTACAGCACCGCCGATGACTGCGCCCGCACCCTGGCCTGCCTGGAACGGCTCGGCGTCAAGTGCCGCCGCGAGGGCCACCGCGTCCACCTCACCGGCGCCGGCCTCGTCGGCTTTCGCAAGCCCTGGCGCAAGCTGGACGCTGGCAACTCCGGCACTACCATGCGTCTGCTGGCCGGCGTGCTGGCCGGGCAGCCGTTCGCCGCCACGCTCACCGGCGACCCGTCGCTCCGCCGCCGGCCCATGCGCCGCATCATCGAGCCGCTCACCCGCATGGGCGCCCGTATCACGGCACAGGGCGACGGCCTGGCCCCCCTGGAGATCCACGGCGGGCCCCTGCGCGCCATTGATTACACCCTGCCGGTGCCCAGCGCCCAGGTCAAATCCTGCATCCTCCTCGCCGGCCTCTTCGCCGACGGCGTAACTTCGGTCACCGAGCCGGTGCGCACCCGCGATCACCTGGAGCTGGCCCTGGCGCAATTCGGCGCCGAGGCGCCCCGTGCCGAGCGCGCCATTCGCCTGGCCGGCCGCCAGCGGCTCACGGGCCAGAGACTGGGCGTCCCCGGTGACATTTCTTCCGCGGTGTTTTTTCTGGCCGCGGCCATGCTGCTGCCCGATTCGCAAGTCACCTTGCACCACGTTGGCCTGAATCCCACCCGTACCGCCGTCCTCGACTGCCTCGCCGCCCAGGGCGCCTGCATCCGCCTGACCGATGTGGCCGAGGAGAACCGCGAGCTGGCGGGCACGGTCACTGCAGGTTCCGCGGCGCTCCAGGGCGGCGCCGTCTCCGGCCCGGCCGCGGCGCGGATGATTGACGAGCTGCCCATGCTGGCCGTGCTCGCACCCTTCACCGCGGGCGGCTTGGAAATCCACGATGCCGGCGAGTTGCGCCTGAAGGAGAGCGACCGCATCGCCACCCTGGCGGACAACCTTCGCCGCATCGGCGCAGAAGTGCAGGAATTGTCCGACGGCCTGCGCATCCCCGGCGGCCAGGCCTCCCGGCTGCGCGGCGCGGAGATTGACCCGCAAGGCGACCACCGCATCGCCATGGCCTTCAGCGTGGCCGCGCTGGCCCTGCCCGGCGAAACCGCTATCCTCGGCGCCGAATGCGCCGCAGTCTCTTTCCCGGAGTTCTTCCCGCTCCTCGACGCCGTCACGCAACGTTAGTTTTCGCGGCCCGTGAAGGGAACAGCGAGTGGGAGGGAGTTGGGAGCAGGGAGTGGGGAGTTGGGAGTGCCGCAGGGAGTGTCGTGGGAGAGGTGTCAGGGGAGAGGCTGACTTCCTCCTTCTGCCTTCGTTCTCTCTCCCCTGCTCCCTCTCCCCTGTTCACTCCCCACTCCTCACTCCCCACTCTTCAACAAGTCACACCAGCCGCTTCAACAACGATATCTGCCCCGCATGGTAAATGTCGTGCTGGATCACGCCGTGCATCTCGCCGTAGAAACTGCGCGGCGTCCTGACACCGGGGACCAGGTCATTGAGCCGGCCTTCCGGGAAGGCGGCCACGGCCGCGCGCAACCGGCGGTGCGTTTCGAGCAGCGCGGCCTGCGTGCCCTGCCAGGCGGCCTCGCTCCTATCTGTGGCAGAGGGCCAGTCCTGCGCATCCGTAAGGTCGCTGATGCTCTCGCCCGCCAGTCGCCGCTGCACGATGCCCTCCCACACGCCGATGTGCAGGGCAATCTCCCAGATGCTGTGTCCGCCGCCGGCCGGCTTGCGCCCCGCGCGCGCCGCGTCCACGCCCGCCAGCGCCTCCCGCACCGAAGGCCCGTGCCACGCCTTGCCTTCGTACGCGCGCTTCAATTGCTCACTGGTTCGCTCAATTTCCGTCATGTGCCCCCCGCGGGATTCTAACAGTGTGGGGTGAGGAGTGATGAGTTGTGGGAGTTGGGAGGGGAGCGTAGGGAGGGGGGCAGGTGGATTTGGCGGAGTTCTGCCTCTGCCTTCTGCACTCCCCACTCCCAACTCCCCACTCCTCACTCCTCGCTTTCCACTACACACTCCACATCGCCTCCAGTACAATCCCCGCGTCATGTCCCCGCTGTGCATTCTGTGCCTGGCCAGCTACAAGAAGGGCGACGAGTTCCTGCGCCAGGCCCGCCGCCAAGGCGCCCGCGTGGTCCTGCTCACCTCGAAGTGCCTGGAGCACGCTGACTGGCCACGCGACTCGATTGACGAAATCTACTTCATTCCCGACAAGGACAAGGATTGGGACATGCGCGACGTCATCGCCGGCGTCAGCTACCTGGCGCGCACCGAGCCCCTCGACCGCATCGTGGCCCTGGACGACTTCGACGTCGAGCGCGCCGCCTCCCTCCGCGAGCACCTGCGCATCCCCGGCATGGGCGAGACCACCGCACGCTACTTCCGCGATAAGCTGGCCATGCGCACCCGCGCCGCCGAGGCCGGCATCCCCATCCCGCACTTCGCCCACGTGCTCAACCACGCCCGCCTCCACGCCTGGCTCGATTCCCACCCGCCGCCCTACGTCCTGAAGCCGCGCCTCCAGGCCGGCGCCATCGGCATCAAGAAGGTCGCTTCGCCCCAGCACTTCTGGGAATTGGCCAACGCGCTGGGCGACCAGCAGTCCTACTACGTTCTCGAACAATTCATCACCGGCGACATCTTCCACGTGGACACCATCGTCTGGGACTACAAAGTGGTGTTCGCGCTGGCCAGCCGGTACGGCCGCCCGCCCATGGAGGTGTCGCAGGAAGGCCGCGTCTTCTCCACGCGCACGCTCCCGCGCGCCTCGCAAGAGGAGGAAGCCCTGCTCGACCTGAACGGTCAATTGCTGAAGAACCTCGGCCTCAAGCAGGGCGTCTCGCACAGCGAGTTCATCCAGGGCGCCGACGGCACGTTCTACTTTCTCGAAACTTCCGCGCGCGTCGGCGGGGCGCACATCGTAGACCTGGTGCACGCGGCCACCGGCCTGAACCTGTGGCACGAATGGGCGCGCCTCGAGTGCCTCCCCGACGGCCAGGCTTATCGCCCTCCGCCGCACCGCACCGATTACGCGGCGCTGCTGATTTCCCTGGCCCGCCAGCCATGGCCCGACCTCGCCGCCTACAACGACCCCGAAGTCGTCTGGCGGCTGAACAAGATAAACCACGCCGGGCTGATCGTCGCTTCGCCGGACCACGCGCGGGTGGAAGCGCTCCTGAAGAGCTACACGGACCGCTTCTACAACGACTTCTTCGCCTCGCAGCCCGCGCCCGACCGCCCCGTGGACTGAGTCGGAAAAGAAAACGGAAAAAGGACGAAACAGCGAGGGGCGGGCAAGACCACCCTGCATCCGGGGGTTTCAGCCAGGACTAAGGAGCGAACGATGGATCGCAGAGAGCTCTTGCGGGCAATGGTGGCGGCGGTGGGGACAACCATTGCGGGCGCGGAATCGGCCCGCGCGAACGCGTTTCGCGCCGGGCAGGCACCGGCGAAGAGTCCGGCCGGTGGCGCGCAGGCGGGCGGGGCAGGGAAGGCGGCGCGCCCGCAGCGAGTCACCCTGGCGGAGTTTGAGCCGCTGGCCCAGCGCCGCATCTCGCGCATGGCCTTCGAGTACATCGCCGGCGGCGGCGCCGACGAAATCACCCTGCGGCGCAACCGCGCCGCCTTCGACGACCTGCGGCTGAAGCCTCGCGTGCTGAAAGACGTCAGCCGCCTGGACACGCGCCTCCATCTGCTCGGCCACCAGCTTGACTTCCCCGTCCTGCTCGCGCCGGCCGCATACCACAAATTGGTCCACCCGCGCGGGGAACTAGCCACCGCGGAGGGCGCCTCGGCCGCGCGCGCGCTGATGGTGCTCAGTTCTTTTGCCACCACCGCCGTTGAAGACGTGGCCCGGGCGGCGCGCTCGCCGTGGTGGTTTCAACTCTACTCCATGCCCGACCGCGCCTTCACCAAAGACCTGATCCAGCGCGCCGAGGCCGCGGCCGCCACGGCCGTGGTCATCACCGTGGACACCCCGGTGCTGCCCACCCGCGACCGCGAAACCCGCTCCAGCTTCGCCCTGCCGCCGGGCATGGCCATCGAGAACCTGCGCCCACTGCTCGAACGGAACAAGCGGCTGGACACCAGCCATCGCGGCAAGGGCGGCGGCATCTATTCCGACGTGCTCAACCCGCAGTTCACCTGGGAAACGGTGGCCTGGGTGCGTTCCTTCGCCAAAGTCCCGGTGCTGCTGAAGGGCCTCGTCGCGCCCGAAGACGCGCGCATCGCCGCGGAGCACGAAGTGGACGGCATCATCGTCTCCAACCACGGCGGCCGCAACCTGGACACTTCCCCCGCCACCATCGAAGCCCTGCCGCGTATCAATGAGGCCGTGCTCGGCCGCCTCCCCATCCTGATGGACGGCGGCGTCCGCCGCGGCACCGACGTGGTCAAGGCCCTGGCGCTGGGCGCCCAGGCTGTGCTCATCGGACGGCCTTACCTGTGGGCGCTCGGCGTGGACGGCGCCGCCGGCATCCAGCGTGTCTGCGAAATCCTGCGCACCGAATTGGAAGCCGCCATGGCCCTTTGCGGCGTCACCTCCCTGGACGCCATTGACCGCCGCGTCCTCTGGTAGTGAGGAGTTGGGAGTGGGGAGTTAGGAGTGTCGCACCTGTCGAATTGTCAGCCAGAATGGAAGGGAGGATTTGTGGACCATCCAAGCAAGAGAAGAATCGAAAGCAACCGGGACTTGCCGGTTTGGCAGAAAGCGATGGACTTGGTGGTTCTCTCGTACCAATTGACCCGCAAGCTGCCGAACTCCGAACGCATCGGCCTTGTCGCTCAGATTCAACGGGCCGCCAGCTCCATTCCTGCAAACATCGCGGAGGGCTTGGGTCGGCGCACCCGCGGCGACTTCGTCCGCCATCTGCTGATGGCCAATGGCTCTGTCAAGGAACTCGAAACGCACCTTCAGGTCGCAGTTCGCCTGAGCCAACTCACCGCGGCGGACATCCAGTCGGCCCTGGCCACGTACGACGAAATCGGCCGCATGATCACGGGGTTGGTCCGGAAGCTCCCCGTCAAAAAGCAGTGACCGCTTTCGGAGAAGGACCGCGCAATGCTATTTCCGGGTCACTCCCAACTCCCCACTCCCAACTCCTCACTACTCCTCACGACTTCCGCAGCCGCACCGTTCCGTACGTGGTGCGCACCTGGATCTGCGGCCCTTTGGCCCCGACCTTGCCTTCCATGCGCGCCACCCGGTTGACTTCGTTGCGGGTGATGCCTTCCTGAAAGTCGCTTTCCGTGTCCCCGCGCTCGGAGCTGGCCTGAATCTCAAACGCGGAGGCCGGGGGCAGCGTCAGCGTGACGGAGCCTTTCTCGTTCTCGATGTCAATGGGCTGTTGCGGCGGCTGCCCCAGGCGGATTTCCACGTCGCCGCTGCGCCGGTTGTCAATCTGGATGCGCCCGGTGATGTTCTCGAAGCGAATGTCTTTGTTGCGCGTGGTCAGGTGCACGTTGCCGGGCACATCCACCACTTCCAGGTCGCCGGAGGCCAGGTCCAGGCGCCCTCGCAGCGAGCTGAGGGTCAGCCGGGTGATGTTCGTTTCCACCACGGTCTGCTTGCCGATGTTCTTCAGCCGCGCCGACCCGTAGATTTCCCCGCGCACCGACGCCTGGCCGCTGACGTTGCTGATGTCAATGTCGTCCAGCCGCCCGCTCATTTCCAGGTCTCCCTGCACGCTGGACACGGTCACGTTGTCCACCGCCTCGATGCGCACCTTGCCGGTCACCTCGCGTACTTCCACGTTGCCGTCGCCCGAGTGAATGGCCAGGTCGCCGTTCACTCCGCTCACCCGCACGTGGCCGTCCTCGGTCCGCACGGTGACCGCCGACTTGCGCGGCACCAGCACCTCCAGGCTCAGGCTGACGCGGCGGCTGCGCCCCGCGGGCAACTGCGGGCGGACGTCATAGCCGGCCGGAGATTCTTCGATGAGCAGCGAGTAGAGCTTGGCCCGCGATTCCGCGTCGGCTTCGTCGTTCCCGCTCACCGACTTGGTCATGGTCACCTGGATTTCCGGGGTGTCCGCGGCGCGGATGGTGATGCCTCCGCGCGTGGTGGTCACGTGGATGGGCAGGCCGGGCTTGGCGGCCTTGCTGGCCTGGTCGGTGAAGGAGTAGGAGTTCCACCACGGCACTTCGCTCATGTCGATGTCGCCCACTTCCACCGCGCGGCGGAAGCCATAGGCGCCGCCCAGAATCACGAACAGGAAGATCAGCAGCACGATCTCCCCGCCGCTCAGGATGCGCGCCGGGGCCTGCCCCGAGCGTTGCGCCGCGTAGTGCTCGTAAATCTTCACCAGGCCCAGCAGGATCAGGAACACCGGCCAGTACTTCCAGAAGAGGTCCCCGACCCGCAGGTTGACCCCCAGGTTATTGGCCAGCAGCAGCACGCCGATGGTGATCCAGATCAACGGGCCAAAAACCGACCGCCGCCGCGCGGGTGGTGCTTGTCCGGGGGTAGTTCCGTTGCTCATAGTTCTTCCTTTACTTCCTCCATTTCCTTCACTCCTCCGCCTCCTCCGCTCCTTCACCCGCTGGCATGCCCTTCGGCCGACGCCAGCGCTTCGGCCGCTTTCATCCCGCCGAAAACGATGAACAGCAGCGGGAACAACTGCTCAAATCCATAGCGCATGTTCCAGCGGTCCAGGAACAGCAGGAAGCCCAGCAGGACCAGGATCACCGGCCAGCGCAATCCTCCGATGGCGCATCGCCTACACAGGCATCGAATCTTTTCAGCCATTCCTCGCGTTCCTCACTTCAGCCTCCATCTTGCCGAGCGTGGAGCGCTGACCGCTGACCGCCCCTTCTTAGTCCTGAGTTCATCGTTCCTTTCCTGGCCCCCGGCGCCGAGCACCCGCCTTCACTTGCTCATCTGCCGGTTCAGCAGGTACACGCCGAAGCCGATAAACGCCAGCGGAATCCCGTACTCCGCGATGCGCTCCCACAGCCACTCCTGCCGCGCCAGCAGCATCAGGATGCCGAACCCGATCAGGATGTAGGCCCCGATGGGCTGGTCTTTCCCGATGTTGCTGAGCGGATTGGGCAGCGGCAGGCCCAGCATTTTGGCCTTGGCGGTCTTGTACGCTTCCACCGGCTGGTACACCAGGAACCCCAGCAACAGCGGCACGAAGATGCCTTCGTCGCCCGTGCGGTTGATCATGGTGACGATCCCGCCGAACACCAGCAGGTGCACCAGCGCCTTCACGTATTCGCCGTTGTACACCGCCCCCAGCCCCGGGAACAGGCCCAGCAGGGCCGCCGTGGCCGGGTTGCCGGCGTCCGCCGCCCCGCCGGGGGCGGCGCCCGGCCCGCGGCCGCTGACGGTCGCGGCCAGGCAGTCTTCGCAGTACAGCACGCCGCGCACATCACGGGTGCAGGCGGGGCACAGGGCCTTGCCGCAATTCCGGCAGTAGCCGGTAGCCGGGGCCTCCGCGTGGACGGCGCAATTCATCGAGTGGCTCCTCCTGGCAGCGCGGTCAACGAGCTGGCCAGCATCGTGGGAATGGGGATCAGGTCCAGGGCCCGGTTGCTCTCCCGCCCTTTCTCATTACTGTTGTTGTTGCTCTTGTTGGGTTCCGGTTGCTTTGGCTCGTTCTGGTCCTTGGGCGGTTCGGCCGCGGGCTGCTGCTGCGATACGGGCTGCAACCGCGACTGGATCTCGTACACCACACGCAGCCCGTTGACGAACTTCACGCTGCGCGCATACAGCAGCGTCACCTTGCGATCCGTGGCGTTATACAGGTTGCTCGGCTTCAGATCGGCCCACTCCAACTGGCTCCAGCGGATGTCCAGCGCCGGGGTCAGGATGGCCAGCGTCAGCGCCACGGTCACCGCGCCCATCACCAGGCGCGGCTGCGCGAACGGCCCCAGCCACGCCAGCACCCCGCGCCACCCGCTGGCCGCTTCGCGCGGCCCGATGGTCTTGTCCAGGATGCTGTAGATCAGCCGCGGCGGCGGCTCCACCGCTTCAATCTGGTGCAGCCCGTTCACCACCCCGCGCACCTCCGCCACCAGCGGCTGGCAGCGGGCGCACTGGGCCACGTGCGCCGCGAAGGCGCCCTGTCCGGCCGCGTCCAGCAGCCCGTCCAGGTAATCGCTCAGCCGCTCCTCGATTTGTTCGCAAGTCCAGGTCATGGTCGTGTTCCGCTCAGGACTCCGCTCACCATCTTTGTCCATCTCGGAGTATTTCCTGATTCGGTGATTTCGTGATTCCCTGCATGCCGCTGCTGGTCAAAGCTGCGGTCAATCACCAATTCACGAAATCGCAAAATCAAAAACGCTTCCCGCTCCAGCTTCTCCCTTCTGCCATCTGCCTTCTAACTCACTCCCATCTGCGTCAGGATCCTCGCCAGCTCGATCCTCCCGCGGTTGATCCGCGACTTCACCGTTCCTTCCGGCACCTTCAGCACGGTGCGTATCTCCGCGTATTCCAGTCCTTGCAGGTCCCGCAGGATCACCGCTTCCCGCAGGTCCGGCGAAAGCCGGCCCAGCGCCTGCTGCACCTGCTCGCCGAGTTCGCCCGCCAGCGCCATCTGATCTGGTGTACGTGAGGGCGACTGGATTTGTTCCGCGCGCGCCCCCGGCGCTTCGTCATCCAGCGAATCGGTCACCCGGTCGTGTTTGGTCCGCCGGTAGTGGTCAATCAGCAGGTTGCGCGAGACGCTGGTGAGCCACGTGGTGAACCCGCCATGCAACGCCTTGTACGTCCCCAGTTGCCTGTACACCCGCAGGAACACGTCCTGCGTCAGGTCCTCCGACTCCTGCCGGTTCCCCGTGAAGCGGTAGCACAGGTTGTACACCCGCCGCGTGTGCCGCCGCACCAGCTCCTCCCAGGCCGCGTGGTCTCCCCGGAGGCATCCTGCAACCAGTTGTGCGTCCTGCGGCTCCAACTCGGCGTCTGCCTCTCGTCAAGCATCTTCCCGGCCATCCTGAGCCCGACAGGGGCGGTATTGTCATCCCGACCGAAGCGAGGGATCTGCATTTCCCAGAATCGCCCAGTAGAATGCAGATTCCTCGGCCCGCTGCCCTTCATCCGTCTCAGCGGAGTTCAGGGTTACGCGGACCTCGGAATGACATCACGCGGCTTTCAGCGCCCTTCTAACAAACCCGGACTCAATCACATAAACGAAAAACCCGGCCGAAAAGTTCCTTCACCCTGACTCCGCTCAAGACGGATGAAGGGTTTACCCTGAGCGCCGCAGTGGCGCGGCGCCCGAAGGTCCGCTTCCGTGCGATGCATCCTACCAGAAAGGCCCCCCGCACCCCTCCTTGTTCGCCCACGGCTATCTGGTGACCGGCCCCTGGCCACCCGTCCCTCATCACTCGTCACCCATCACTGGTTTCTATGGACTATTGACTCTCAACTATCAACCGGGTCGCGCCTCGCTTGTCACTCGCTCCGGCATTTGCTACGTTCGCAGGCGCATGAAGGGTCTTCCCCTCACCGGCAGCGGCGGCAAAGCCCAAAAGGTCTTCCTGGCGCTTCTGGCGGTGGTTCTTCTCGGCGGGCTGGTGTATTTCGCGCTGGGCCGGCAGGGCTTCAACTGGGGCAGTTTCCTGGCGGCCATCCGCAACGCCCGGTTCGAGCTGCTGCTGCTCTCCTTTGGCGCCATCTATGGTTGTTATGCCCTGCGCGCGCTGCGCTGGGGACGCTTCTGCCGTTACCTGGGCCCCACCCACTTCGTGCCCTTGCTCAACGCCACGCTCATCGGCTTCACGGCGCTGTTCCTGCTGGGGCGCGCCGGCGAGCCGCTGCGCCCGCTGCTGATCGCTCGCCGCGAGCGCATGTCCGTCACCGCCATGTTCGGCATCTACGCGCTGGAGCGCATCTTCGACACCGCCGCCACCGTCGTGCTGGCCGCGGCCAGCCTGTTGCTGCTGCCGCACCACATTGCCGGACCGGCCACGGGCGCGGCTTTGCTGGTGCAAGTGCGCGCCGCGGGCGCCGTGTTGCTCGCGGGCACTCTGGCCGCTACAGCTTTTCTCGTTTATTTCCGGCTGCACGGCGCGGGCTGGCTGGAGCGCAAGCTGGCGCCGTGGCACGCCCGCGAGGGCTGGCATGCCCGGGTGGCCGGGATGTTCGACGGTTTGAGCAAGGGCTTGCAGGCCATTCGCACCTTCGGCGACCTGGTGGCGGCCGTAGGCTACACGGCGCTGCACTGGGCCCTGGTCGCGCTGATCTACCTGTGGGTGTCCAACGCCTTCGCGGGGCGCCTGGCCACCCTGGACATGCCTTCGGTCATGCTGGTGCTGGTGATCACCATGGTGGGTTCTTTGCTGCAATTGCCCGCGGTGGGCGGCGGCTCCCAGGTGGCCAGCATCCTTGCCTTCACGCAAGTCTTTGGAGTAGAACAGGAGGCCGCCGCAGCCGCCAGCATTACACTTTGGCTGATTACGTTTGCGGGCTGCGGCGTAGCCGGCGCGCCGCTGCTGATTCGCGAGGGGCTGAGCATGGGCCAGTTGCGCAAACTGGCGCGGGCCGAAGCGGAAGCCGCGGCCCACGGCACGCACGTGACCAACGGCGCAGGAGTCGAGAGACGTGATTCGTGAATTGTGATTCGTGACTTGACTCCCGGGACCGTGAGGATCGTGAGGTAAGGAAGTCAAGAGGTCAGGAAGCCGGGAACAGGCATTGGTCGCTGGGCGGCGTTCCTTTCCCTGCTTCCGGACCTCCGGACCTCTTGACCTCCTTACTTCACGAATCACGACTCACGGACGCACGCAAGGAGCGAACACCCATTGAAGTGCCCGTTCTGCTCGCACCTGGACGACAAGGTGATTGACTCGCGCGAAGGCCGCGACGGCGAGACCATCCGCCGCCGCCGCGAATGCCTCAAGTGCCAGCGCCGCTTCACCACCTACGAGCGCATTGACGAAATCCCGTACATGGTGGTGAAGAAAGACGGGCGCCGCGAGCGCTTCGACCGCCAGAAGATCCTGCAAGGCCTGCTCAAGGCCTGCGAGAAGCGTCCCGTGGCCACCCCCAAGCTCGAAGCCCTGGTGGACGAAGTCGAAGCCTTCGTCCAGGAATCCCCGGACCGCGAGCGCACCACCACGGAAGTCGGCTCCCTGCTGATGCAGCGCATCAAGAAACTGGACAAGGTCGCCTACGTCCGCTTCGCTTCCGTCTACTCCGACTTCAAGGACGTGAAAGAGTTCATGGCCGAGCTGAAGGGCCTGCTCAAAGAACGCACCAGGAAGTAGCGACGGCCGGAATGAAGACACGCGTTACTTCCGCGAACATGTGCTGCGCAAGAGGCCCCACATTCGGGTAGAGTGGCGCGAGCGAGTTGTTGCCGACCCCTTGGCCGCGAGGTCCCGCCGGACGGCAGGATTCGCTTCTGGGGAGAAGTTCAGGAACTCGGTGGGCGTGTCCTGCGGGTGGTTGTGCTCAGGGGATGGCGAAAACGCTGCCCAATGCTTTCCTCCACCGAGACTCCGAGGCATGATGGGAGAGCCTATGAAACTGCAATACGATTCGGAGACTGACTCGCTGTGCATCGACCTCAACAACCGGCCGAGCTCAGACTCCCGCGAAGTCCGGGACGGCGTCGTCCTCGATTTCGACGCGGCCGGCAAGATTGTCGGCAGCGACATTCAGCACGCTTCCCAAGTGCTCGACCTTCGCACCCTGGAGACCGAGTCCCTCCCGGCCGCCTCACGCAAACGCGCCTAGGAGGTTACCCCTCATTCCTGCCAGACGGCGGCGCTGAACGACTTGACCGTGCGGAAACCCAGCCGCTCGTACAGGCCCACCGCCGGGGCGTTGGCCGCCGTAACCGTCAGGGAGAGCGCGTGGAAGCGGGCCGACCGCAGCGCCTGGATTGCGGCGGCCATCAGCCGCATTCCCAGGCCGCGGTGATGGTGCTGCGGCGCGACGCACAGTTGCGTGGTGTGGCCCACGCCGTGGGACACCCGCGAGGTCAGCGCCACGGCCACCAGCGCCCCGGTCGGCCCGTCGTCGGCGCGCACCACGAAGGAGGCTTCCGGCAGGAACTGCCCGCAGCCCGGCAGGACGATGATGTTCTTCAGGAAGCGCATGGCCCCGGCTTCCGTGCGGTACTGGTCGTTGATGTCGCTGTCCACGTGACTTGCGTAGGCCTCCCGGATCAACCGCGCGCAGGGCTCGAACTGGCGGTCATCCCAGGGCTCGAGGCGGAGACCTGCGCCGATGGGTTGCGGCTCGGTGCGGGCTTCCCCGAGCGGCAGGACCATGAACTGCCGGGTGAACAGCCGGAAGCTGGCCGCGGCGAAGGCGCGGTCCAGCGGCGCGCCGAAGGGCATCAGTTGGGCCTCGATGCGCCCCAGCCCGTGCGCGGAGCGCAGCGCGGTGAGCAACTGGCTCAGCAGTCGCTCCGCCGTGCCGGGCTGGCCCAGCCGCGGGGTCACGTACAGCCCGCCGATGAGCCCTTTGGACTCTTCCAGCACGTAGAAGCCGTAGCCAGCGGCCTGGCCATTGACCAGCGCCGCGAACCCGGCCAGCGACCGGGAGTCCACGAACTTGGTGATGAGCTGGATGGACGGCCGGTAGTCCCAGTGCAGCTCGTCGAGCCAGTGGCGTTGTTCCTCGGCAAAGAGGGGCTCGAGTTGCCGCGAGGTGAACCGCCGCAAGTCCACGATGTGGATGGGCTCGCCCATGGGAAAGAGGGATTATAGCCGCGAGCGGCCCGGTGGTGGCGCCCGCCGCCGGGCGGGAGTGCCGTGTTGCCCGATTGGGCGCGGCCGGCCCGTGTTTCGGCCGGGCCAATTCCAGTTGTGGTAACATTCCGCGCGGCCGGCCGCGGGAACACTGGGGGCGATGAGTTTTCTCGAGGACATTCTCGACGCGCACACCTCCGTCGGGAGGCTGTTTTACACCCTCCTGGTGATGCTGGTTTTTGCGCTGGTGGGATTGCTGGCCATCAGCGGGATGGTGCTGCACACCGTGGCTTCGCCGCCGCGGCGGGCCGTTCCGGAGATTGCCACCCTGCCCAGCCCGCCGGAAGTGGTGGAGTATCGCGTCGCGGGCGACCCTAAGCCGCGCATCGCCTGGTTTTACACCGGCCCGACCACCTCGCCCACCATCGTCCTGTGCCACGGTTATCGCTCCAGCCGCGCGGAGGTGCAGACCATGGCGCGCGCGCTGCAGAACGACAGCTATAACGTGTTCATTTTCGATTTCTCCGCGCACGGTGAGGCGCCGGGCTACTCGTCGCTGGGCTTGGGCGAAGGCCAGGAGCTGCAAGCCGTGGTGAAAGTCATTACCGAACGCGTGGACCTGGACCCCACGCGCCTGGGCCTCTGGGGTACGGACCTGGGGGCGTACGCCGCGCTCACTGTGGCCGCGGACGAGCCGCGGATCCGCGCCGTTGTGGTGGACGGCGCTTACGACGATCCCCGGCTGATGCTGGATTTGCAGGTTGCGTCGAGCGGACTGGGCCGACTGCCCTTGGTGAAGAGGTTTGCGCGCTGGGGTTTCGTCCTGATGAACTGGACCGCGCGCAACCAACCAACCACCTCGCAGCGCATCACCCGAATGAACAACACCGCCAAGCTCTTCGTGCAGGGCCGCGATATTCCCGCCCTGGCGGACGCCACGTTGCAACTCTTCCTCAAAGCCCCTGAGCCGCGGCAGCAACTGGTGCTCCCCAAATCCAATTACGCCACCATGATGGATGAGGAGCGCCGCGCCTACGAGCGCGAAGTCATTAACTTTTTCCTGGTGAACTTGCCGGTGGTGGCGCCGCCGGCGTCTCCGGCGCCGGCGCCTTCGAGATAGTCACCACGATGGCCCGCCCGCTGGGGCGTTCCGTGGCGCGCACCCTGTAACCCCGCGCCAGCAGGTCCAGCAGTCCCGCATCGCTGGTGATGATCACGCCGTCCATCTGCCCTTCCAGCCACACCGGCAAATCGCGCCGGAAGTAGAAGTTCAAGCCATAGTGCCAGGCACGGTGTACCTGGTGGACCCGCACCGGCCGCGCCTCGGACTCGCGCAGGGCGATGCGCGCCGCTGCCCGCGGCGTGAGCTGCGCATCCAGCCGCGGCAGCACGCGCTGGTGGATGCCCAGCACCAGGCCGGCCGTCACCACCGCGGACAGTGCCAGCGCTACCCAGCCGCGTCCTCGCCACGCCAGCGCGGCCATCAGGGTTCCTGAGACACCCACCAGCAGGATCCAGACGGGGAGGAACCCCCCGTTGCCCAGCGCTTCAACGGACCCTTCCGGAAGCCGCCGCAGCCAGTATCCGGCCGAAAAGGCCAGAGCCAGGAAGGTCAGGCCATGGAGCGCAAGCCATCGTGCGGGCCATGGATTGACCTGGTTCAGCGCCCGGGTCGCAGCGCGAGCCAGCAGCAGCGTGAGCGCCGGAATCACTGGAAGCACATACCCCGGCAGCTTGGACTTGGAGAGGCTGAAGAACACCACCGGGAAGACCACCCAGCACGCCAGATACACGCTGGGCGATTGGCGCCAACCGCCGCTCCGCACCGCGCGCCAGCCTTCGCGCGCCAGAGGGACCAGCAACGCGGTCCACGGCAGCAGCCCCAGCAGCAGGATGGGCCCAAAGAACCAGAACGGTTGCTCATGGCGGAACACCGGCGTGAGGAAGCGCTGGAAGTTGTGCTCGATCACGAAGACGCGGAAGAAGTCCGGGTTGCGCGCCGCGCAGAGCACGTACCAGGGCAGGGCTACGGTTACGAATGCGCCAGCCGCAAGTGGATGTGCCAATCGCAGCGCTTCCTTCCACCTCCCGGCAACGAGCGCCCAAGCGCCCAAGCTGCCGCAGGCCAGCACCACGGCGGCGGGTCCCTTCGCCAACACCGCCAGTCCTAATGCGGCGCCCCACAGGAGTGGCGCGCCGCGCCGCCAGGGATTCCTGGTTTGTTCCTTTTCCGCAGGGAAGAGCTGCACGGCCGCAGCGGCCACCGCCACGGTCAGACACGCCGCAAAGGGCATGTCCGTGGTGGCCGCGCGGCCGAACCCAATCGCCGCCACAGACGAGGGGAAAATGAGCAGGAAAGCCAGGGCTGAGGAGTCGCCGTACCACCGCCGGGCCACAAACACCATAGCCAGCAGCGCAATCAGAGCACTCAGCGCGGAGGGCAGGCGCGCTGCCGCTTCCGTAACGCCGAACATCTTGAAAGAAACGGCCGCTGCCCAGTAATAGAGCACCGGCTTTTCGAACCACGGCTGGCCGTGCAGGCGCGGAGTCACCCAATCGCCGGTGTGGGCCATTTCCCGGGCGATGGCCGCGTAGCGCGGTTCATCGGGCCCCACCATGCCGAGCACACCAGCGCTCTCCAGAATGCAAACGTAAAACACCACCGCGGCCAGGACTCCGCCCAGCGCCGGGCGGGCCAGGCCGGAGGATTTGGAGGTAAGTTCCACGAAGGGGTGAGTGTAGCAAAGTGCCGCGGCTTTGCTATCTCCGTGCGGCGCGCCTCCTGCTACGATAGCGCGGATGCGCAAAGCGCTGGAATACGCGGGCGCGTGGCTGGCGCTGAAGTCGCTGGGCCTGCTGCCGCGCGCGCTGGCCCGGGCCGCGGGCGTGGCCGTGGCGCAGGTGGCCTACTGGCTGCGGCCTCCGCTGCGCCGCGCCGCGCGATTCAACCTGCGACTGGCCTTCCCGGAGATGCCGGAGGGCGACCGGCGGCGCATCGCCCGCAGGCTGGTGCGCCAAGTGGGCTGGATGGCGGGAGAGTTCTCGCAGTTCCCGAAGTACACGCGCGAGAATATCGAGAGCATCGTGGTCCTGGAGGGTTTCGAGAACTTCGACGCCGCGCAGCGCCGGGGCAAAGGCGTGCTTTTTCTCACCGGTCACATGGGCGCCTGGGAACTCGCGCCGTACGCGCAGGCGCTCTACGGGCACCCGCTGCACTTTCTGGTGCGTCCACTGGATAATGAGCGCGTGGACCGCCTCATCAATGGCTACCGCTGCGGCAGCGGCAACCAGCCCATCGAAAAGAACCAGTCCGCCCGGGCCATGCTGCGCATCCTGGGGCAGGGCGGCACCGTGGGCATCTTGATGGACCAGAACGCCGCGCTGGAGGAAGGCGTGTTTGTGGACTTCTTCGGCACGCCCGCGTGCACGACTTCCGGGCTGGCGCGCATCGCCTTGCGCACAGAGGCGGCCGTTGTTCCCGGCTTCATCCACTGGGACCCCGGGATGCGAAAATACCGGCTGGCCTTCGATCGCCCAGTGGAGTTGACGCGCACCGGCGAGGAAGACCGCGACGCGCGCGAGAATACGGCGCGCTTCAACCAGGTGCTGGAAGCCTACATCCGGCGCTTCCCGGACCAATGGCTGTGGGTGCACAAGCGGTGGAAGACACGTCCGCCGGGCGAGCCGCCGCTGTATTCATTTTAGGGTGAGGCCGCGGTGGCCGTCTGGAACACGGATGGACGCAGATGCAGCCGATGAACACGGATGCGGAAGAACTCGGCGATTTTCCAGTTTTGGGGAGACTTCTTAAGGGTGTCCCACGAAGTTGGGAGGACAGGGGATCTGCTTGTTGGCGGCTCCGGCGCAAACGAATGAGCCGGCGATCCAAGCGCGGGCGCTGTTGGCACCACGACGGGGGAACAAATGGAACGAACGGCTGCGGAAATCGCCCAGTTTGCGAGAGCGCGTCTAGAAGGCGACCCCGGCGCAAGAGTCAGCGGCATTGCGGCGCCTGAGAGTGCCGCTCCGGGTGACCTGATCTACCTGGACGCGCAGCGCTACCTCGAAAGCGTGGCGCGATCGAAAGCCCGTTGTGTGGTCTGCTCCGAGGACATGAGCAGGCACCCGGCGCTGGCGGGCAAGACGCGCATCGTCGCCGCCCAGCCTAAGCTGGCCTTCGCCAAAGTTGCGGCGTGGCTGCGGCCGCGGCCGGCCATTGCGCGGGGCGTACATCCCAGCGCGGTGATAGCTCCGTCGGCGCGGCTGGCCTACAACGTTGCCGTGGGCCCCTACGCGGTGATTGAAGACGGCGTCGAAGTGGGCGTGGGAACGGAGATCGGCCCGCATTGCGTGATCGGCGCGGGCTCGCGGATCGGGGAGAATTGCCGGCTGTACCCGCGGGTGACCCTCTACGCCGGCGCGCGCCTGGGCCATCGCGTGGTTCTGCACTCCGGCGCGGTGATTGGCAGCGACGGCTTCGGCTACGTCTTCGGGGAAGGGAAGCACTGGCCCTTCCCGCAGGCGGGCGGCATGGAAATCGGCGACGACGCGGAAATCGGCGCCAACACCACGGTGGACCGCGGCTCGCTGGGCACAACGCGAATCGAGGAAGGCGTAAAGGTTGACAACCTGGTGCAAATCGGCCACAACGTCCGGGTGGGCGCGCACACGGTGATGGCCGCGCAGGTGGGCATCTCCGGAAGCACCCGCATTGGGAAGTATGTTACCTTCGCGGGACAGGCCGGCACGGCCGACCACGTGGAAATCGGTGACGGCGCCACCCTCGGCGCCCGTGCCGCCGTGCTCACCAACAAGAAAGTCCCGGCCGGCCAACTCGTGTGGGGCCTGCCCGCCCGCGCGCACGACAAGATGAAAGCGCAGCAGGCCTGGCTTTCGCGGCTCCCCGAACTGGGCGAGCGGCTCCGCGCCCTGGAAAAGCGCCTGGGCATCGAAGCCGGCCACAGGACATGAGCGCCATCGCCAATGCGAAGCTGCTGGTGGTCGGCGGCCACACCCGGAGCATCGGCAAGACCGCGCTGGTGGTGGACCTGATCCACGCCTTCCCCGTGGCTCGCTGGACCGCGGTGAAGATCACCCAGTACGGGCACGGTGTGTGCAGCGTGAACGGCGAGCAGTGCGGCTGCGCGCCCGCGGAGCATCCTTACTCGCTGGATCAGGAGGGCGACCTTTCCGGCCGCACCGACACCTCCCGCTTCCTCGTCGCCGGGGCCGCGCGTTCCCTCTGGCTGCGCACCAAGCAGGGGCAACTGCCCGCCGCCTTGCCGCTGTTACGGGAGCAATTGGCGGGCGCGGGCAACGTGCTGATCGAAAGCAACGCGCTCCTCGGCCTGCTGCGGCCTGCCTTGTATGTGGCCGTTCTGGATCCGGGGCTGCCGGACTTTAAGGCCTCCGCGCACCGGCACCTCGATTTGGCGGACGCCTTCGTCCTGCGTTCCCCGCTGAGCGGTTCGCCCTGGCCGGGCGTTTCCGCGGCGCAGATCGGGCGCAAACCGTGTTTTGAACAGGCCTTCGGCGCCCCGCTGCCCGCCCCCTTGGTGAACCTGGTTCATGGGCGTTTTCTTGCCATTCCCTCGGATCATTGACCTTCCCGGCATCTTTCCTGTTGACCGAAGGGGCGAAGGCGGCGATAATTCACACTCTGGGGCGTAGCTGCTTGCTTTTCAGCACTTTCACGGAAAATGCTACGCGCGATTCTGACGGGCCCGAACACGGGGCTGTGCGACGCCGGCCTGTGCGCAGCCGTTTCAGTCGTACCGATACTTGCAGGGGATGCCGACTCCCGGTGAAGGCATGCCGGGCGGTCGCGTCCACATTCGTGTAGTTGCGTGCCGACCTAAGGACCACGGCCAGGGGGATGGATGTCTGAGGGCGCCAAGTTGGGGTTCGATTCTTCTACGGTTGCGCAGTTAGACCCGCAAGTTGGTTACACGATAGAACCTTCCCTGGAGGAGCGGCTCCAGGAGGCGGTGGAGCGCGGCGTCCGCCACTTGATTTCGCTGCAGGTCCGCGAAGGCTACTGGCTGGGCGAGTTGCAGGCGGACACGACGCTGGAGTCCGACTACATTTTCTACCTCCACGTCCTCAACAAGTTTGACCCTTCCCGCGTCGGCAAGCTGGCCAACTACATCCGGCGCCGCCAATTGCCGGACGGGGCCTGGAATATTTACGAAGGCGGCCCGGCAGACTTGAACGCCACGGTCAAGGCGTACGTGGCGCTGCGTCTGGCGGGAGACGCCCAGGACGCCCCGCACCTGCACTGCGCCGCCGAGCGCATCCGCGGCCTGGGAGGCCTGGAGAAGACCAACTCCTTCACGCGGCTCTACCTGGCCCTGAGCGGCGCGGTCGAGTGGGACATGGTGCCGGCCATTCCCCCGGAGTTGACCCTGGCGCCCACGTGGTTCTACTTGAACATCTACGAGATGTCGTCGTGGACGCGCGCCATCGTGGTGCCGCTCACGATCCTCTACGCGCACAAGCCGCGGTGGCAGTTGCCCCGGCACGTCTCGGTGGACCACCTCTACCGCGACCCGGCGCGCAAGCTCGCGTCCTTCGAGTGGGACCGCGAACTCTTCACCTGGCGCAATTTCTTCCTGGCAGTGGACCGCGGCTTGAAGCTCTACGAGCGCCTGCCGTGGAAACCGCTGCGCGAGCGGGCCCTCAGCCAGGCCCGCGCCTGGCTGCTCGAGCACCTTGAGCGCAGCGAAGGCCTGGGCGCCATCTACCCGGCGATGATGAACTCGGTCTTCGCGCTGCTGGCCCTGGGCCATTCTCCGGACGACCCGCTCACCGCCCGCGAGATCGGCCAACTGGCGCGCTTCGAAATTGAAGAGGGTGACACGCTGCGCGTGCAGCCCTGCCTTTCGCCGGTGTGGGACACGGCCATCGCCATGGTGGCGTTGGAGGAGTCGGGCCTCCCGCCGGATCATCCCGCGCTGGTGCGCGCCACCCGCTGGATGCTGGACCACCAGGTGGTAGGCCCCGGCGACTGGCAGGTGAAGAATCCGCGCGTCAAGCCCGGCGGCTGGGCCTTCGAGTTCCGCAACGACTTTTATCCCGACGTGGACGACACCTCTTTCGTCCTCATGGCCCTCCAGCGCGTGTCCTACCCGGACAAGCGCCGCCTGGAGCAGTCCGTGCGCCGCGGCATCGCCTGGATGATCTCCATGCAGAACCGCGACGGCGGCTGGGGCGCCTTCGACCGCGACAACGACTGCGCCATCTTCACCCAGGTGCCCTTCGCCGACCACAACGCCATGATTGACCCCTCCAGCGAAGACGTCACCGCGCGCGTGGTCGAGTGCCTGGGGCGCTTCGGCTGGCCCTCGACCCACCCCATCATCAAGCGCGCCTTGGCCTACCTGCTGCGCGAACAGAAGGAAGACGGCTCCTGGTACGGGCGCTGGGGCGTCAACTACGTGTACGGCACCAGCGGCGTGCTCCGGGCCATGGAGACCATCGGACTCACCGCCCGCGAGTACTGCCAGCGCGCGGCCACCTGGCTGCGCGCCGTCCAGAACGCCGACGGCGGCTGGGGCGAAACCATCGCTTCCTACTGGGACCCGCGCCTGAAGGGCCAGGGCCAGAGCACGCCCTCGCAAACTGCCTGGGGCTTGATCGGTCTGCTGGCCTCCTCCGACGCCGAAGACCCGGCCATCCGGCGCGCGGTCGAGCACCTGGTGGGCCAGCAGAACGAAGACGGCTCCTGGGACGAGCAGGCCTTCACCGGCACGGGTTTCCCCTGCGTCTTCTATTTGAAGTACCACTTGTACCGAAACTATTTCCCGCTCTATGCCCTGGCGCGTTACCGCAACCAGTTGCGCGGCCCCGGGGAGTTTCGCGGCGTGGAGGTTTCACCCGAGTCGTTTGAGCGGCGGAACGGAGCGCGAGCCAGCCAATGAGATTCCCCCTGAGCCTGACCGCCAGCCTGAGCGGCTACCTCGCCGGCAAGCGCCTACGCGGCGTGCAGAAGTTCCCGCTGGTGATGATGCTCGAGCCGCTGCACGCTTGCAACCTCACCTGCACCGGCTGCGGCCGCATCCGCGAATACAAGTCCACCATCGACGAGATGCTCAGCGTGGAGCAGTGCCTGGCGGCGCTGGAGGATTGCGGAGCGCCCATCGTGTCCATCTGCGGCGGCGAGCCGATGATCTATCCGGAGATCGGCCGCCTGACCCGTGAAATCCTGGCGCGCCGCAAGCACATCTACCTGTGCACCAACGGCATGTTCCTGCGCAAGCGCCTGCACGAGTTCCAGCCCTCTTCGCGCCTGTTCTTCAATGTCCACCTGGACGGCATGGAGAGGACCCACGACCTGTGCGTGGAGCGGGACGGCGTCTTCCGCGAGGCCGTCGAGGGCATCAAGTTCGCCAAGGCCGCGGGCTTCCTGGTCTGCTCCAACACCACCATCTACAAGGAGACCGACCTGCGCGAGATCGAGGAGCTCTTCGCCTACCTCCACGAGCTCGGCGTGGATGGCTACATGGTCTCCCCGGCCTATTCCTACGCCGCCGTGCAGACCAAAGACATCTTCATGTCGCGCGACGAAATCCGCGAGAAGTTCCAGAGGGCCAGCCGGTTCCTCGAGAAGTACAACGTGATGACCTCCCCGATTTACCTCGAGTACCTGCGCGGCGAGCGTGAATTGATGTGCACGGCCTGGGGCAACCCCACCTACAACCCGCGCGGCTGGAAGGGCCCCTGCTACCTGATGACCGACGCGCATCACCCGACGTTCGGCGAGCTCATCGAGAATACCCCGTGGGAAAAGTACGGCCGCGGACGCGACCCGCGCTGCGAAGACTGCATGGTGCACGCCGGCTACGAGCCCAGCGCCGTGCTCGGCGGCAACCGCAAGCTGGGCGACAACTGGCGCATGCTGCAATGGCAGTTCACCGGGAAGATGGGCGGCGCGCGCGGGAATGGCAAGAAGTCCGCGAATGGCAACGGCAACGGGCACGGCCACGGCTACCACGTGGACCGCGTGCTCGGCTCCGGCAATGGGCACGCCCCAACCGCGGGCAACGGCAATGGGCATGGGCGCCCGGCTGCGGGCCTGGTGAGCATCGCGCCCGCGGGGCAGCGGGTCCGCGCGGGAGGTGAAGAGGCGCAATGACCACGCTGGTCACCGGCGCAACCGGGTTTCTCGGCAGCCACGTAGCGCGCCTGCTGGCAGCTCGCGGCGACCGTGTGCGGGTCCTGGCGCGCCCGGCGAGCGACCTGCGCGCGCTGGCCGGGCTGGACGTTGAGCGCGTGACCGGCGATTTGCGCCACCCGGCGTCCCTCGACGCGGCGCTGGCGAGCGTCACCCGCGTCTATCACGTGGCCGCGGACTACCGCCTGTGGGCCCGCGACCCGCGCGAAATCTACGACAGCAACGTGGCCGGGACGCGAAACCTGCTGGAAGCGGCCGCGCGCGCCGGCGTCGGGCGTTTTGTGTACACCAGCACCGTAGCCACCATCGCCGTGCCCCGCCCCGGCGGGCTGCCCGACGAGCGCACCGAATCGCGGTTGGAGGAGATGATCGGCCATTACAAGCGCTCCAAGTGGCTGGCCGAGCAGGAGGCGTTTGCCGCCGCGCGCCGCGGAATGCCTGTGGTGATCGTTAATCCCACGGCGCCGGTTGGTCCTGGCGACTGGAAGCCCACGCCCACGGGCCGCGTGATTCTCGACTTCCTCACCGGCAAGATGCCGGCCTACGTGGATACGGGCTTGAACCTGGTCCCCGTGGAAGACTGCGCGCAAGGCCACCTGCTGGCCGCGGAGAAGGGAAGAATCGGCGAGCGATACATCCTAGGCGGACGCAACCTGACCTTGCGGGAGATTCTGGAAGTGCTGGCGCGCATCACCGGCCGCCCGGCCCCGCGCGTGCGCATGCCGCACGCCGTGGCGCTGGCCGCGGCCTGGGGCGACGCCGCGATTTGCGGACTGCTGGGCCGTGCGCCCCGGATTCCGATCGAGGGCGTGCGCATGTCGCGCCATCGGATGTTTGCGGATGATTCGCGGGCCCGGCGCGAGTTGAGCTTCGCCCCGGGCGATCCCGGGGCCGCGCTCGAACGCGCCGTGCGCTGGTACGAACAGAACGGCTTGGCACCCGCGCGCGCCCTGCATCCGGCGCGGGCCGCTGCTTGATGGTGGGGAGTGTCCAGCCAGTGGCGTGCGGATGAAGTGAAGTACGGACGGATGTCGTGAAAGTGCTGGTCACATTCGCGGTGGCTCAGGAGGTTGCGCCGTGGCGCAAACTGCGCAGCTTCCGCCGCGTGGAGCCGCTGGGCGTCACTTTGCATGCGGCGCGCATCGGCGACGTGGAAGCGCACGTGGTAGTCACCGGCATGGGGCGCGAAAACGCGGTCCACGCCGTGCGGGCCGCCCTGATGAACGAGTATCACCTGTGCGTCTCCAGCGGGCTGGCGGGCGGCTTGAAACCCGCGCACCCCTCGGGCCGCGTGTTGGTGGCGCGCACGGTGCGCACCGGCGTGGGGGACGAGTTCATCGCCAGCGACAGCCGCCTGCGCCGCCTGGCTGCCGTTTGCGGCGCGCGCGTGGTGGACGCCTTCTATACCGCGGACCGCATGGTGCAGACCGCGCGCGAGAAGGCCGGGCTCGGCCTGCTGGCCGACGCTGTGGACATGGAAAGCTACGCCATCCTCGACGAGGCCCGCAAGTGGCGCGTGCCGGCCCTGGCTATTCGCGTGGTGGGCGACGCCGCCGATGCCGACTTGCCGCTGGACTTCAACCGCGTCATGAACTCGCGCGGCCGCCTGAGCCTGCTCCGGCTGCTGGCGCAACTGGCCCGGCGGCCGAAGCGCCTCGCGGGGCTGCTGCGGCTCACCGCGGAGAGCCGCCGCGCCGCCACCAAGCTGGCCGCGTTCCTCGATTCGTATCTCGAGACCCTGGCGGGCTTGGCGCACGAGGAAGACGCCCTGACGCACAAGGTGACCGGATGACGCCCATCGGAGCGCAAACGCGCGCGGCCATCGCCGCATCCGCCCGGCTGGCGGAGCGGTTGATGCGCGCCGGCGTCTATCGCGGCAAGGGGCAAGTGGCCGTCGAGTCGGTGCCCGTGCCGGAGATCCAGGCCGGGGAATTGCTGGTGCGCGTGGCCGCCTGCGGCATCTGCGGCACGGACATCAAGAAGATCCATCACGGCTTCGTCACCCCGCCGCAGATCTTCGGCCACGAAATCGCCGGCACGGTGGTGGCCGCGGGCGAGGGCGTCGGCAAGTGGAAGCCGGGCGACCGCGTGGTGTGCTTCCACCACATCCCCTGCGGCGATTGCTTCTTCTGCGAACGCAAGCTGTTCTCGCAGTGCCCCACCTACAAGAAGGTCGGCGTCACCGCCGGGTTCGATCCCAATGGCGGGGGCTTCGCCCAGTACGTGCGGGTGATGCCCTGGATTGTGGAACGCGGCGTAGTGGCCATTCCGCCGGACGTGACCTTCGAGGAAGCCACGTGGGTCGAACCGGTGAACACCTGCCTCAAAGCCGTGGAGAAGGCCCGCGTGGCCGCCGGCGAGCTGATCGCCGTGCTCGGCCAGGGGCCCATCGGCCTGCTGCTGATGATGTTGGCGCGGCTGGCCGGAGCCACGGTGATTACGTCGGACGCCATGCCGGAGCGCCGCAAGCGCAGCGAGGAGTTCGGGGCTGCCGCCAGCTTCGATCCCGGAGACGGCAACTTCGTCCGCGAGATCAGCGAGCGGAGCGGAGGCCGCGGGGCGGACGCCGTGCTGGTGGCCGTGCCGGTGCCCAAACTGGTGAGCGAAGCCCTGGCCCTGGCCCGCGCCGGGGGTCGCGTGCTGCTCTTTGCCCACAACGACCCGCAGATGCGCATCGAGTTGCCGGCCGCCGGCGTGGGGATCGAAGAAAAAGAACTTCTGGGCAGCTACAGCGCCGCCGTGGACTTGCAGGAACGCTCGGCGCGGCTGGTGTTCGACCGGCTGCTGCCGCTGGCGCGCCTGATTACCCATCGTTTCTCGATCGAGCGCTTCGAGGAGGCGCTGGGCCTGGCCGCGCGCCCGGCCGGCGATTCTCTGAAAGTGGTGATTACGCCCTGAGGGCACTGGATGACACATCTACACAAACGCAACGGACACATGACCGCGGCCGTGCTTTACGGCCGCGAGGACCTGAAAGTGGAAACCGTCGGCATACCCGAACTGGCCGACGATGAAGTGCTGGTGCGCGTCAAGGTCGCGCTCACCTGCGGCACGGACCTGAAAGTCTGGAAGCAGGGTTATCACGCCCGCATGATCCAGCCGCCGGCCATCTTCGGCCACGAGCTGGCCGGCACGGTGGAGAAACTGGGACGCGGCGTCAATGGCAGGCTGCGCGCGGGCATGCGCGTGGTCCCAGCCAACTCCGCGCCGTGCGGCGCGTGCCTCTTTTGCCGCAAGGACCAAGCCAATCTGTGCGAGAACCTCATCTTCAACAACGGGGCCTACGCCGAGTACATCCGCATCCCCGGCGCCATCGTCCGCCAGAACATGCTCGAGATTCCCGCGCACGTCTCCTTCACGGACGCCGCTCTCATCGAGCCCCTGGCCTGCGTCCTGCGCGGGATTGACCAGACCGGCGTGCAGTCCGGCGATACCACCGTGGTGGTGGGCTGCGGTCCCATCGGGCTGAAGTTCATCCGCGTGCTGGCCAAGCGCGGCATCCGTGTGATCGCCCTGGGCAAGCGCAAGAGCCAGATCAAGGCGGCCAAGCGCCTGGGGGCCCATGCCGCGTTCGACGTCTCCGAGACCCACAACATCATCGAGACCGTCCGCCGCCTCACGGAAGGCGGGCGCGGCGCTGATTCGGTGATCGAAGCCGTGGGCTCGCCCACCACCTGGGAGTGGGCCGTGCAGATGGTGCGCAAGGGCGGGACGGTGAATCTCTTCGGCGGCTGCCCGCGCGATTCCAAGGTCGAGTTCGATCCCAGCGTGCTGCATTACTCGGAGATCACCATCAAGTCGTCCTTCCACCACACGCCGCGTTTTGTCCGCGAAGCGCTGGACACCGTGGCCCGCGGCGAGCTGCGCGCCAGCGATTTGATCACCGGCGAAATCCCGCTCGAAGAGCTGCCCGCCATGTTCGAGCACATGAAGCACCGCAACGGCGAGCTGAAGACCGCGGTGATCCCTTAGCGCCGGTGAACTCCCTCGCTCACCGTGCAATTCCGTTCGGAGGACGGAGTTTGCCGCATCCGCGTCCTCATGTTACGTTTTCTCCTGCCGCTAGCCACGAACCGCGAGCCGCTGGTCGCGACTGCGAATCACCGGCCACTGGTCACTGGCCGCTGGCCGCTGAATCCCATGCAGCTTCCCGCTCAATTTGAGTTGGGGCGCGATGTCCCCCCGGACGGCGTTTCCCCGGCCGCGGCGCAGGAGTACACCCGACGCCTGGCCACCAGCCATTACGAGAACTTCAACGTGGTCTCCTGGCTGCTGCCCCGCGAGCTGCACCAGCACTTCTACAATGCATACGCCTACTGCCGCTGGGCCGACGACCTGGGCGACGAAGTGCCGGACACGCGGCAGGCCTTGGCCCTGCTGGATTGGTGGGAACAGGAGCTGGTCTTGTGCTACGAAGGCGCGCCCCGCCATCCTGTCTTTTGCGCGCTGGCCCCCACCGTGCGCGAGCTCAGCATCCCCATGGAGCCGTTCTCCGACCTGCTGAAAGCCTTCCGGCAGGACCAGATCACCACGCGCTATGCAGACTGGGCCGGCGTCTTCGGCTACTGCCGCTACTCCGCGAACCCAGTGGGCCGCCTGGTGCTGTACCTGTGCGGCTACCGAGATGCGGAGCGGCAGCGCCTGTCGGACGCCACCTGCACCGCGCTCCAGTTGGCTAACTTCTGGCAGGACGTGGACCGCGATCTGGAGAAGGGCCGCATCTACATCCCGCTCGACCGCGCGGCCGAACACGGCGTGAGCGAGGACGATATCGTCAACCGCCGCTTCACGCCCCAATTCGCGGCCCTGATGCAGGACCTGGTCGAGTACACGCGCCAGCTTTTTGAGGCGGGCCGGCCGCTGGCCTCCCGGGTGCGGCCCGAGCTGCGCGTGGACATGGAGATGTTCACCCGCGGGGGCCTGGCCGTGCTCAAGGCCATCGAGGCCGTTGGGTACGACACGCTGCACCGCCGCCCGGCCATCAGCCGGGGGCAGCAGGCGCGCCTGCTGGGCCGGGCCCTGGTCTCGCGGCTGTTCTCCGGTTTGCAATCGTCCGCGCAGTCCACCGCAGCGAGGGGCGATGCCTGACGCTGCCGTCGCCGGCTCCTACCAACACTGCCGGCGCGTGGCCCGCCACGCAGCGCGCAATTTCTACTACGGCTTCCTGTTGCTGCCTGCGGCCAAGCGCGACGCCCTCTGCGCCCTGTACGCTTTTATGCGCCGCGCCGACGATATTTCCGACGAGGCCGGCGCGCTCGAGGACAAGCGCGCGGGCCTGGCCGCCTGGCGCGCGGCACTGGACCGCGCGGTGGCCGGCGATGGCGGGGACGACGCGGTCCTGCCGGCGCTGGCCGATTCCGTCGCGCGCTTTGACATTCCCCCGCGCTATCTGCACGACCTGCTCTCCGGCGCAGAGATGGACCTGACCGTCCGCGAATACGCCACGTTCGAGCGGCTCCGCGAATACTGCTACCGCGTGGCCGGGGCCGTGGGCCTGTGCTGCACGCATGTGTTCGGCTTTCGCGACGCCCGGGCCCCGGAGCTGGCCGAGAAGCTGGGCATCGCCTTCCAATTAACCAACATCCTGCGCGACGTGCCCGCCGACCTGGCCCTGGGCCGCGTCTATATTCCCGCGGACGAACTGGCCCGCTGCGGCTGCCCGCCCGACGGGCTGGCCTCCTGGGCCCGCGAGCAGCGGCCCGCTTTCCGCGAGATGATGAAGTTCCAGGCCGGGCGCGCCTGGCAGTTCTACGAAGAGGGCATCGAGCTGATCCGCCTGGTGGACCCGGACAGCCGCGCGGCGCTCTGGGCCCTGGCGCGCATCTACAGCGGCATTCTCGAGAAAATCGAAGCGCGCGACTATGACGTCTTCGCCGGGCCGGCGCGCCTTTCCACAGCGGCCAAGGTGTGGACCCTGGCGCGCGCCCGGCTTGGCTTCTGGCCCAAAGAACATGCCCAAGAGCGTAGCGGTGGTGGGCGGCGGCCTGGCGGGACTTTCCTGCGCCGTCGCGCTGGCTGAAGCCGGTGTGGCGGTCCGGCTCCTCGAACGGCGGCCGCACCTCGGCGGCCGCGCAACCTCTTACGTACTGCCCTCCGGGGAGCACGTGGACAATTGCCAGCACGTCACCATGGGCTGCTGCGTCAACCTCAGCGATTTCTATCGGCGGGCCGGGGCCGCGGCGCACATCCGGTGGTATGACCGGATCTACTTTCTCGACCGGGCAGGGAGCCGCGGGGTCATTGAGCCGTCTTTCTTCCCCCCGCCGCTGCACCTGGCGCCATCCTTTGCCTTGTTTCCTTCACTGGACTGGGCGGACAAAACCGCCATCGGCCGGGCCATGTGGCGGATCGCCCGGGCGGGCGGCCGGCCGGCGGATGCGGCCGGGATCAGCATGCTCGATTGGCTGAACCGCCAGCGCCAGACGGCGCAGGGCATCGAACGCTTCTGGCGCACCGTGCTGGTGAGCGCGCTCGATGAAGATATGGACCGCGCCGGAGCACAGTACAGCATCGACGTCTTCTGGAAAGGGTTCCTCGCCAACCGCAAAGGCTTCCCCATCGGCATCCCCGCCGTGCCCCTGGCGGCGCTGTACGACGGTTGCCGCGAGGCCATCCTACAGCGCGGCGGCGAGGTGCGCACCCGGGCCGCAGTGCGCGAGATGCGGTTTTCAGAGGGCGCCGCGGTCTCTGTGGCGCTCGATGACGGCGCGGTCATTCCCGCGGACTACGTGGTCTGCGCCGTCCCGCACGATGCCGTGGGAGGACTGCTGCCCACGGAGTTGGCCGCGCGGGAGCCCTTCGCCGGCTTGCGCCACCTCCGCGTATCGCCCATCACCGGGGTTCATTTCTGGTTCGACCGCCCGGTGATGCGCGAGCCGTTCCTGACGCTGCTCGACCGCACGGTGCAGTGGGTGTTCAACAAGAGCGAGCTCGGCGCCGCCGGAGCAGGCCCGGGCCAGTACCTGCAACTGGTGATCAGCGCATCGTACGATCTGGTGGAGCGCTCCCGGCAGGAGATCATTGACCTGTGCCGCGCCGAACTGCGCGAGGCCCTGCCGGCCACGCGCGAAGCTCAATTGACCAGGGCCACGGTGATCAAGGAAACGGCCGCTACGTTCTCTCCCGCGCCGGATTGCGACCGGTGGCGGCCCTCGGCGCGCACGCCCGTCCCGAACTTTTATCTCGCCGGCGATTGGACGAGAACCGGCTGGCCCGCCACCATGGAAGGCGCGGTGCGTAGCGGTTACCTGGCCGCGGAAGCCGTGCTGGCCGCGGAGAATCGCCCGGCGCGGTTGGTGCAACCCGATCTGCCCGTGGCAGGGCTGGCCCGCCTGGTCGCGCGGTAGTCCGATTCTGGCCCCGCTTCCCCTGCGGCGTGGCGTCCTTCGTTTCTTCGGCGGGCCAGTGCATACCGCGCTACGCCTGTGGGGTATCGACGGCCCCGCGGATCATGAATCGCCTGAGCTCCGGCTCGCCCAACGCCAGCAGCGCGACGAAGTAAACCAGGGTCGCCAGCGCTCCGCGGGCCATCCAGGGCCACGCCTCCCCGTACCAGAGCACCGCGCCCATGAGCGCACCGGCCAAAACGGGCCGGGCCAGTATGCTCAGCAAAGGCAACGGTTGCAATGCCCGATGGAAGAAAAACACCGAGGCGCCGAACCACACCACGTCCGCGAAAACCGTGGCGCACGCCGATCCCAGCATGCCGAAGCGAGGGATCAGCAGGATGTTCAGGGCCACGTTCAGCCCGGCCGAAACCAGAGCGCAGCGCAGGTCCAGCGCCTGGCGTCCTGCGGCGTTCAATCCGTGGCGGGCGCTTCCGCGCAAGATCACGAAGACGGCCGACCACACCAGGATCGAGAAAGGAAGCACGGAGTCCGCGTAGTCGGCTCCCAAGATCAGATGAATGATCGGGGCGGCCAGCATGGCGCCGCCCACGCCCAGCGGGACCGCGAAGAGGGCGCACAGGCGAAAGGAGCGCGTGACCAGGGCGAAGAACTCCCCGCGGTTCTCAGCGTACGCGCGCGAAAGGGCTGGGAAGAGCCCGATAAAATAGGTGAGCGGCAGTTGCAGGGCCATGGTCACCGGCTTGTAGGCCGCGTTGTAGAACCCCACGTCGCGCAGCCCGCGCAGGAAGCCCAGCAGGATGGAGTCGAAATTAAAGTTCAGCAGGCCCATGGCCTGCGACAGGCCCAAGGTGAGCGCGGGCGCCAGCGTGAGCCGCGCCCCGGCGAAGGTGTACGGCAGCAGCAGGCCGCCGTGCTCGCGCCGGAACAGCCGCGCGAACCCGATGGCCACCCCCAGGTCACCGGCGAAGCGCAGCAAGGGCACCCAGATCACGTGCTGGGGGGCGCGGATCAGCGCAAACACCGCCAGGGCAAACACCACCTGTCCCGCCACCAGCGTGCGCGCAACCGCGGCCATCTTCTCGCGGCCCATGAAGACCCATTTCAACGAGGCCGACTGCGCGAAGAGGCTCAAGCCAAAAAGCGCCATTACGATTTGCAGGCGCGGGCCGCCGGGCAGCGCCGGCAGGCACAGGAACAGGAGCACGAACGACGCGGTGGCCAGCAGCATGCGCAAGGGCACCACGCGCGCCACCAGCGCCCGCAGGTCGCCGGGGCGCGCCGCTTCGCGCGTGGCCCACAGCTCCAGGCCGCCGTCGCCCAGCAGCAGGAACCACATGAGCAGGGAATGGGCGAACTCGAGCACGCCGAATTCGCGGACGCCGAGCGCGCGCGCCAGCCACACGAAGGCCAGGAAGTTCAGCGCCTTGGCGGCGAAATCGCCCAGCGATAACTGTGCAATGTTGCGGAACGGGCTGCCCACGGGTGGCCTCGGGCCTCACTCTATCACGCGAGGATGGCACGAAAGCGCCCCGCGCGGCGGGGGCGGCGAATCCGTCACTCAACCGGCGCACGCCGATTTTTCGCTTGCATTGGCGCGAATCGGGGTATGATAAGGCATCCCTTCGCTACGGCCTCCGGAGGCGTCTTTTGTCAGAGCGGAAGTACAAGCAGCGGGGCTACCAGGACACCGGAAAGAGCGAGAAGCGGGAGCGTCCCGCGCCGCAGCGCGGCCCGCGCCAGGAACAACTCGGTCCGCGCACCCCGCGCATGGTGGGCTCAGTGACCCGCGCGCGCTGCCGCAACTGCGGCGCCGTGCTTCAGCCCGGTTTCGACGTCCACTCCCAGTGCCCGAAGTGCCGTGCCGAGCTGCACGCCTGCAAGCAGTGCCTGCACTTCGATACCGGGGCGCGCTTCGAGTGCACCCAGCCGATCCCGGAGCGCATTAACAAGAAGGATGCGCGCAACGAGTGCGCCTTCTTTGAATTCCGCGTCACCGTGGAGAAGGACACTTCTCCCATCTCCACCGCCCCGCAGACCAGCGCCGAGGCCCCCGCGGCCCGCCCCAGCGACGCCCGCAAGGCCTTCGAAGACCTCTTCAAGAAGTAGTGGTAAGAGCAAAGTAAGAGCAAAAGAGAAAAAAGCCTCGTCCTCGCAAGAAGGTCAAAGCTCCAGAACATAGATCCTTTTCCACTCTCCCTTTTCTCTTGCTTACTCACCTCGGAGGATTCGGAAACAGCGTCGGCTCGTGGACGCGTTGATCGGCGATGGCGTCGAGCTGGGGGTACTGGCGGCGAAGCGGCTCGGGCACTTTGACGTTGGCCCCGGTGAGAATCTGGATGAGCTGCAAGGCGTTGACCACGGCCTTTCCCTGGTAGTGGTTGTTGGTGATAACGAAGGTGGCCCCGGCGCGCTCGGCCACGCGGGAGATGCGCCGGGCCCAGGGCTCCAGCTCCTCCGCGCTGTAGAGGTAGTTGTAGCGCTCCTGCGGCGGGGTGAGCGGGTCGTCACTGAACCAGGTGTCGTAGCGCCGGCCGTGCAGCCGGACGTAGCCCACGGAAGACGTGGCGCGCTCGCTGGGCTTCAGGCTGCGGCCGATCACCGGCTGGTCAATGTTGCAGAAGGCCGCGCTCTGCCGGTGCAGCAACTGGTAGAACTTGCGGTCGTTCCAGGTGGCGTGCCGCACTTCGATCACCAGGGGGTAGGCCGAAAAGGCGGCCAGCAGCTTTTTCAGGTAGTGCAGGTTCTCGGGCGTCTTGTGGAACGAGAACGGGAACTGCAACAGCACCGCGCCCAGCTTGCCCGCGCCGGCCAGCAGGTCGAAGCCCTCCTTGACGGCGTGCTCGTCGGATTGCGTGGCGCCCCCTTCATGGGTGAAGCGCTGCCACAGCTTGGCCGTGAAGAGGAAACGCTTGTTGGGGGCCACGCGTTCGAGCCATTGCCAGGCCACGGCGGGGCGCAACGGCTGGTAGAACGAGGTATTGATTTCGATGGTGTCGAAGAACTCAGCCAGGTACGCCGCTTCGTGGAAGCCGCGCGGCCGCCGCGCCGGGTACACGATGCCGGCCCAGTCCGCGTAGGACCAGCCGGCCGGCCCGACGTAAATCTCGCCTCGCGCTGCGGCCGCCTTTTCCCCCATGGCCGTTATCATACCCGCGCGCCCGTTCCGGTACGAACCGGCCATTGCAACGCGCCCGGTGCTGGGCTACGATGGACGTGGATGGACGCGATGCTCCATCTTCCGGCCGCACGTACCCCCCAATTCTCTCCACAGGTGCGCTGATGAACATCCTTGTGAACTACAAGCAGGTGAATCGCCGCGAACCTATCGAAGCGGAAATCGGACGTCACATCGGCAAGCTGAACAAATTGCTGCGCTCGTACCAGCCCGACCACATCCAAATCCACGGCGCTTTCAACAAGCATCCGCGCAAGCAGGAGTTTTCTTTCGCCGTTCACCTTGCACTGCCCACCGGCACGCTGAACGCCACCGGCGAAGGCCCCACCGTGCGCCTGAGCGTGAAGCACGCCTTTCTGGAGCTGGAGCAGCGCATCCGCAAGCACCAGAGCAAGCTGCGCAAAGAACACGAATGGCGGCGCAGAGGCCCGCGCGCGCTGGCTTCTTGAGAACAAGTGGCGAGTGGCTAGTGGTGGCCGCCGTGATTCGTGATTTGCGCCCCTACTCGCGGGCGCACTCGCGTGGAATCGGTCGCCGCGCGGTTGCGAGCGGGTTCATCTACCGCTAGAATGAAAGCAGCCGAGTCGCACTAGTCACTGGCCACTGTTTTCCAGGGGCGTAGCTCAGCGGTAGAGCAGCGGCCTTTTAAGCCGAAGGTCGTGGGTTCGATCCCCACCGCCCCTACCATTCTGAAGTTCGAGGTTGGAGGTTGAGGTTCGAGCCACACCCAAAGTGAGGCTCAGGTTTACTCCGCCGGAGCGCGCGACTTTTCCCACTGCAAGAAGCTGTCGAGGTCGCGCTTGAGGGAGCGGGCCACCCAGGCAATGACCGTGGCATCGTCCAAGTAGCCGAGAGCCAGCAGGGCGTCCGGGATCAGGTCGATCGGATTCACGAAGTAGAGGATGGCCGCGAAGACCAGGACGATGCTGCGCCACGGGGTCTCGCGGTAAGCGCCGCGGGTCCAGGCGCGGGCCAGGCGGAAGAGCGCGGTCAGGTCGGCCCAGACGCGACGCAGGCGGCCCTCCTGCCGCTCGGCTTTGTCCATGGCGCGGGCCAGAACGCGCGCGGCATCGTCGTGGCTGGCGGCGACCTGTTCCGCCCTGCGCTTCGAAGAGCCCAGCAGCCAGTTCGCGAACTTGCCCACCCCGCAAGCCCTCCCCGCTCCAGCGTAACGCGCGTCTTCACCAAGGGCAAGCTTGAGCGGTAGTCAGGCACAAGCGCGACCAATTCCGCGGTAGAAAAGCGAAGGGCGGGCCAACTTCGGCCCGCCCGTGGGTCTTGAGTGCAGCGGCCGGCGGACCGACCGTTGCTGGTGTAGGCGCCGGCTTTAGCCGGCTCCTTCAGATCAAGTTAGTTAGAATTGGACCCGGACGCCCAATTGCATTTGGAACGGCGCACCGGGGATGTTCGAGCGGTTGTAGCAGCTCGGGTTGAAGTTGGTGTTCACGGCCCCGGTGGACGTGGTCATGCTGCAATTGGCGGGGTCGTAGAGCTGCTGGAAGCGGGAGTCCACGGTAGGGGCAGCGCCAGTGAGACGGTCAATGCCCACGCCGAAGATGTTGGTGGTGCCGCCGAAAATCACGTTGTCGAAGTTGAAAAGGTTGAAGAAATCAGCCGTGACGTCGATGCGGGCGCGCTCGCCAAGTTTGAAGGCCTTGGAGATGCGCATGTCGAAGTTGTACACCGGGCGGTTGCGGAAGGCATTGCGGGCCATAGGGACGCCCGCGGCCACAAACGGCCGGTCGTTATTGATGGTGTCCTCGTTCACGTCGAAGCCGGCAACAGCATTGAACGGGCGGCCGGAACGGAAGCGGCCCAGGCCGCTGACGGTGAAGTCCCACGGCAGTTCGTACAACCCGTTGACCACCAGCAGGTGCCGGGCATCCAGGTTGGAGAAGCCGTACTCATCCTGGAGGTTGAAGGCGTTGACGGCGCTTTGGCCGCCGGCATCGCGCTCGTTATCGTCGTCGCTGGTGTTCTTGCCCAAGGTGTAATAGCTCTGCACCTGCCACTTGCTGCGGCGATACACGGACTTAAAGGTCATGGCGCGGTACAGGGCACGGCTGTTGGACTCGCGGAACTGCAACTGACCCAAGGAAAGAATGGGCCGGGCGTTGACGGTGGTGACGGCGGTGGCCGAGTTGGGGCAGCCCGAGGTGGAGGAATTGACCAGGAAAAAGGTGGGCCGCTGCTGGAAGTCCGGCGTGACCGCCGCGCCGGTATTCACGTCGCTGCAGATGCCCGGCGTGGGCAGGTTGTAGTCGCGATTGCGCTGGAGGTGCACGGTGTTAATGTAGGCAAACTCCGCGCCGACGGACCAGCCGCGGGCCAGCTCGTGGTCGAAGCCCAGGCTCCACTGCCACGCGCGGGGCGACTCGTAGTTGTCGGCCAGAGAGAGCGGGGCCAGGCCGCGATTGGGATCCACGGTCAAGCCCAGCGCGCTGGCGATGTTGGTCAGGTCGGTGAGGGTGAGCGCGGTCTGCCCGCCCAGCGGCACGGTGTTCAGGTCAATGCCGATGCGGCGCATCTGCCAGTACACCGTGTTGCAGGTATCACCGGCAGCCACAGGGGCCACGGTGGCGGGGTTGGTGCCCACGCCGGCGCACCCGGTGATGGGCTGGCCGTTGGTGTTGTTGAATGGGATGGTCAGGCGCACGTCACCCGGCGGGTTGCGGAAGTTGTTCAGCGGGCCGGCATAGAGCAACAGGGGAGTCCGCGCATAGTAGATGCCGCCATTAGCGCGGATCACCGTTTTGGAGTTGCCCCAGGGGTCCCAGGCGAAGCCCAGCCGCGGAGCGAACTGGTCGGTCTGGTCCGGGATGATGGCCGGGTCGAAGCCGCCCAGCGGCATAGTAGCGGCGCGGACGGTGTTGTAGAGGGCGGTGTTGCTGACGTCCGGCTCGGGGTTCCAGTAGCCTTCCCAGCGCAGGCCGGCGTTGATGGTGAAACGCGGGTGGAGACGCCAGGTATCGTGGACGAAGAAGGCCAGCTCGTGGCCCTCGATGTCCTGGAGCCCGTTGCCGATGTTCACGCGGTAGGAGACGTTGGTATGGTCAAAGCGGTTGGCCGGGTCGGCGCAGGCGCCGGTGGCCGCCGGGTCGCTGCCGACGGACATGACGCGCAGGATCCAGCCGATATTGCCTCCGGGGTTGGTGGCCGAGCTGGTGCTGCACGCGCCCGGGTTGGTCGGCAGGAAGATGCCGAACTGGTCGAACTTGAAGAATTGGCTGGCGCGCAGCCAGTTGAAGTCGCCGCCGAACTTCAAGTTGTGGCGGCCAACGGACCAGTTAAGACTGTCGGCAATCTGGACGCGCTTATCATGCTGCGTGGTGGGCAGGAAGTTGCGCGTGCCGTATGTGCCGATGGTGGACTGCACGCTGGTCTGGAGGTTGTTGGCGGTGCGCGGGCGCTCTTCCTTGGCCCACTGGGCGCGCAGCTCATTCACGACGGAGGAAGAGAACGTCCCGGTCCAGTGGCCTTGAATGGTGTGGGTGCGGTCGCCTTCCGTGCCGTTGTTGCTGATGGCCGCGGTGGTCTCCGGGGCGATCTGCTCGCCAGTGGCCACGGCATTGAGGGCCTCGTTCTCGCTGAAGTGGTAGCGGACGGAAGCCCTGTGGTTGGCGTTGAACTGGTAGTCCAGCTTGCCGAGCGCGGTGATGGCGTCGTTGGTCTGGGTGAAGGGTCCCTGGAGCGCGTCGTAGAAGTTGAAGGCTTCGGACAAGAAGGGGAAGCTGGCGGCCGGGACCACGGTGGTAGTGGTGATGGGCGCCAGGGTGGGAAAGATCACGTTGCGCGGGTTATTGATCTGCTGGTCCTCGAAAGAGAGGAAGAAGAAGGCCTTGTCGCGTGCGATGGGCCCGCCGAAGGAGCCGCCGAACTGGTGCTGGTTGTCCAGCGCCTGGCGGTTGAAAGCGTCCTTGGTGGACAGGTCGCTGAAGCGGCCGTACCAGAAGGCGCTGCCGTGCCAGTCGTTGGTACCGGACTTGGTGACGGCGTTCAGGATGCCGCCGGTGGAGCGGCCGAACTCGGCGGAATAGCCGTAGGCCACCACCTGGAACTCCTGGATGGCTTCCTGGGGGATGCTGAACGCGGTATTGGCGCGCTCGCCGCCGCGAATGCCGCCGAAGAAGGGCTGGTTGTAGTCGGCGCCGTCAATGGTGACGTTGGCGTTGATACCGCGCTGGCCGGCGAAACTGATGCCGTTGCGCGACGGCTCAATCTGCACGGTCGGCGTGAGGGTGACGAAATCATGGAACCGCCGGCCGTTAATGGGCAGCGCCGAGATGGAGCGCTGGTTGATGAGCGCGTCGGAGGTGGAAGCGGTGGTCTCCACCACCACGCTGGCGGTCACTTCCACTGTTTCGGTAGCCGCGCCCACGCTGAGGTTGGCGTCTACGTTCTTGGTGGAGCCTACGGTCACTTCGACTTCGGCCTTGAAAGCCTTGAACCCCGAGTGCTTCACGTTGACCGTGTAATTGCCGGGCGGAAGCAGGATGATGCGGTATTGCCCCGCTTCATTGGTGGTCACGGAGCGCGTGAAGCCGGTGTCCCTGGCGACTGCGGTGACTTCGGCGCCGGGCACTACCGCGTTGCTGGCGTCGTACACCGTACCCACGATCGCCCCGGTGCCCGCCTGCGACTGGGCCCAGCCAGAGCCCGCCGCGGCGAACCATGCCACTGTCATGCACACGAACAGGCTGGTTACCACCGTTCGGTTACGATGCATATTCCGTTTCTCCCTTTCCATGGATTCGCGAATCAGTCGAGCACACCCCTGCCCCTTCATGCGGATTGCTGCGAACGAGACCTCAAAAAAGTCCTGAAACGAACACCACCTCAATGCAAGGTTGCCCCAATCTTCCAAGCCCCGGCTCGCTTTGTCAAGCCGAAGCCTGTGGACGGGAGCGCCCGGTGGCCCGCCAAGCCTAGGTTCGCAGCCTGACTCCAGGGTTACGCCCCCGTGATGTCCAGGTGATGGCGCCTGCTGGGCCGCTGCGGGGACTCTGTAGGGGCGGCTTCATGCCGCCCGTGGCGGACGCAGGAAAAAGGCGGGATAAACGCGCCCCTACGATAGGGGACGGAGGGCGCGCATGGAACTTACGCTGCTTGTTTTCCAAAGGCGGGGTGCGCTAGGCTACGCCCTTCGCCAGGAGAAACGCATGACCGCCAAAGCCGTCCCGCAGCCCACGCCGCCCAAAGTGAAGCCGCTCATCAAGCACCGCGCCATCCAGAAGCGCATTTCCGAAATGGGCCGCCAGATTACCCGCGACTACAAAGGGGAGCGCCTGCACCTGGTAGGCGTGCTCAAGGGCGCGTGCATATTCCTTTCCGACCTGGTGCGCGAAGTGGACCTGGAGACTTCGATTGATTTCGTCGCCGTGTCCAGCTACGGGAAAGGGCGGCAGTCGTCGGGGCAGGTGCGGCTCAACAAGGACCTGGACAGCAGCATCGAAGGCTTCCACGTGATCCTGGTGGAAGACATCCTGGACACCGGCCTGACCCTGAACTACCTGCTGCGCGTCCTCCAGCAGCGCAAGCCGAGGTCGCTGCGCATCGCCGCGCTGCTCGACAAGCCCGAGCGCCGCATCCAGGAAGTGAAGGCCGACTACGTGGGCTTCCGCATCCCCAACCAGTTCGTGGTGGGCTACGGGCTGGACTACGCCGAACGCTACCGCAATTTGAAGGATGTGTGCGTGCTGACTCTGCCGCCGGAATAAGGCGGTGGCTAGTGGCTCGGGAAGGCAAAAGGCAATAGGCAGTCCTGCTCCCCGGGTCAGGCGGTAAGAAGTTCTGTTCAACGTCCGACTTTAACTTTGCCGTTCATCATGCCCCGTCCTGTTCTAACCGCGCGGGACCTGGAAGCGATCCCCAACGGGGGCGAAACCACAGTTGCGCCCGATGCGCTGATTACTCCGCTGGCAGCGGAAGAGGCGGCGGCGCGGAACATCACCATCCGGGTGAAAGAGAAGCAGGAAAAGGCCTATGACGCCTGGACTGCGGCCGCGGCAACGCCGCGGCGCGTGGTGGCCATTGGCGCGGACCACGGCGGATTCGAACTGAAGCAGCAACTGATCGGCCACCTGCGCGACTGGGGTTGCGCGGTGCTCGACCAGGGCACGGACAGCACCGCGCCGGTGGACTACCCGGACTTTGCCGAGGCTGTGGCTAACGCCGTGGCGCGCGGCGACGCGTGGCGCGGCATCGTGGTGGACGGCGCGGGCATCGGCTCAGCGATCGCGGCGAACAAGGTCCCCGGCGCGCGCGCGGCGCTGTGCTATGATCGCGCTACGGCGCGCAACAGCCGCGAACACAACGACGCCAATGTCCTCAGCCTGGGCGCGCGCTTGCTCTCGCCCGAAACGGCGCGCGAAATTGTGGCTGTGTGGCTGGAAGCGGAGTTCGGCGGGGGGCGTCACCAGGGGCGCGTGGACAAGATCCGGGCCATCGAAGCGCGGCACGGGAAGAAGTAGTGCACCGGCACTCCTGCCTGCTCAAGTTCTGCCGAATGACTGTTTAGAGAAGGCAGATTGTGAAGGCGCACAGCTAAAAGTGGCTGTGCCACATGAGAAAGGACGGTGTTAGGGGGTTCGGTGCATGGTGGAACGTTGGCGGGATGGAAGGTGGACAGACCTGGAGGTCTGTCCTACATGGAGCAGAAGCAGCTCGAACAACTGATCCAGGCGATCACCGAGGAGGTCGTCTCGTACCTTGGCGGTCCGCGCGCCCCGGGCATGTGCGGGCTGGAGATCGACGAGTTGGTGTGTCCCGGCTGCGACCAGTCGTGCGCCGAGAAGTGCGAGCGCAAGACGCGCGCCGTGCTCGGGGCAGGCGCCGACCGCATTTCCGCGGGCTCCGGCATCTGCGCCATTCACCCGGAGATCGCCCGCGTCATTGACCACACCCTGCTCAAGCCGGACGCCTCCCGCGCGGAGGTCACCAAGCTCTGCCAGGAGGCGGCCAAGTTCTGCTTCGCCAGCGTCTGCATCAACCCGTGGTACGTGCCGCTGGCCGCCGAGCTGCTGCGCGGCTCCAGCGTGAAGGTGTGCACGGTGGTGGGCTTCCCGCTGGGGGCCACGCTGCCGCCGGTCAAAGTGCACGAGACGGAAGAGGTCGTCAAGCTGGGCGCACAGGAAGTGGACATGGTCATCAACGTCGGCGCGCTCAAGTCCGGCCAGGACGACGTGGTCGAGGCCGACGTGCGCGGCGTGGTGGAGGTGGCGCACCGCGGCGGCGCCATCTGCAAGGTCATTTTGGAGACGGCTCTGCTTAACGTGGACGAAAAAGTGCGGGCGTGCATCGCCTGCAAGAACGCCGGGGCCGACTTCGTCAAGACCAGCACCGGCTTCGGCCCCGCAGGCGCCACGGCCGAAGATGTGGCCCTGATGCGCGCCGTAGTGGGCCGCGGTGTCGGCGTGAAGGCCGCCGGCGGCGTGCGCTCGCTCGAAGACTTGAAGAAAATGGTGGGCGCGGGGGCCACGCGTATCGGCGCGAGCGCCAGCGTCCGCATCATGGAAGAAGCCCAGAAGGACGACGCCCCGGCGTCCGCGCCGCCGCCGGCAGCGGCCGGCCCCGCTCCGCAAGCCGCAAGTTACTGAGCAGGTTCTCGGTGCCGGGTGCTGGGTTCCAGGCTGCCGGGCCTTCAGCTTTCAGCGCTCAGCTCAGCCATTAGCTTCCATCCTTCTCATTTCTGCCTTTTAAGGCTGATAGCAGACGGCTGAGAGCCCACAGCTTCGTTCTACTTTCCACATTCGGCTTCCCTTTCCACCTTCCCTCTGAGGACCCAGCAGCTAGCACCCAGCACCTGAGCCCCGCGCGCGGCCTGCTATAATCAAGAAGTTTGCGAAGCGATTGCGCGCTACGCGCCATCTGATGAACTAATGGATCCTATCGCCGTCAACACGCAACTGGACCTGGAAAACGCCGCCCCGGCGGCTCCGGCGCTGGCGCCCGAGGTGCTGGCCACCCTGATCGAAATCGGCGAGGAGATCAACGCTTCGCTGGACCTCGAAGAAGTACTCAGCGCCACGGCCGCGCTGGTCAAGCGCCTGATCAATTACGAAATCCTGGGCATCATGCTGATTGACGAAAAGACCAGCGAACTCTACTTCCGCTGGGCCATCGGCTACCGCAAGGAAGTGGTGGAGAACTGGCGCATCCCGCTGGACAAGGGCGTCACCGGGCGGGCCGCGCGCAGCAAAATGGCCGTGCGCGTCCCCGACGTGAGCCGCGACCCCGACTACATCGCCACGCACGATACAGTGCGCTCCGAACTGGCCGTGCCCCTGCTGCTGAAGGGCAACTGCATCGGCGTGCTGGACATCCAGAGCAACCAGCTCAACTACTTCACCCGCGACCAGCAGGACGTGCTGGCCCTGGTCGCCAGCCGCATCGCCATCGCCATCGAGAACGCCCGGCTCTATGAACGGACCTTGCGCCAGGCCGAGGTGCTGCGCCTGCTCAACGAAGTGGGGCGCGAGGCCAGCGCCATCCTCGACGTGGACAAGCTGCTGCGCCGCGCCGCTGAACTGGTGAAGCGCATCATTGACTACCAGATCTTCGGCATCTTCCTTTTCGACGAGAAGCGCCAGGTGTTCCGCCAGCATATCGCCGTCAAGTACGGCCAGACCGTGCAGGAGAAAATGGAGGTGCGCCTCGAAGAGGGGCTGGTGGGGGCCACTGCGCGGGAACGCAGGCCCATCCTGGTGAGCGACGTGCGCTCGGACCCGCGCTACATCCTGTGCAACCCCGAATCGCGCTCGGAGATGCTGCTCCCGCTGATCCACCAGAACCGCGTCATCGGCGTGCTCGACGTGGAGAGCCCGCAGCTCGACTACTTCACCGAGGATCACGTTCAGGCGCTTTCGCCGCTGGCGGCGCAACTGGCCGTGGCCATCGAGAACGCCCGCCTCTACCAGCAGGTGGCCCGCGACGAGGCCCGCAAGGACCGCGAGCTCCAGGCCGCCCGCCGCATCCAGGCAGCCATGCTCCCGGCCATTCCGGCGGAAGACTACGGGCTGGACATCGCCGCGCGCTACGTCCCGGCGCGCGAGCTCGGCGGGGACCTCTTCGAGTTTGTGCGCTATGGCCCGCAGCAACTGGCCATCGGCCTGGGCGACGTCAGCGGCAAGGGTACCGCCGCCGCGCTCTACGGCGCTGCCGCCAGCGGCATCGTTCGCAGCCTGGCCCCGCTCAAGCTCCAGCCGGGTGAAATGCTGCGGCGGCTCAACCAGTTCGTCGGGGAGCAAAAGGTGGAAGAGCGGTTCATGACGCTGTGCTTCGCCACGTGGCAGCGTGGCCGCATGCGCCTGCGCATGGCCAACGCCGGGCAGTCGCAGCCGCTGCTGTGGAAGGACGGCAAGTGCGAGCGCATCCCGATGGTAGGCTTCCCGGTGGGCATTTTCGACGACGTGACCTACGAGGAGTGGACCACGGCGCTCGTCCCCGGGGACATGGTGGTGTTCTACTCCGACGGTTTCACCGAGCCGCTCGGCCCCGAAGGGGAAATGTTCGGCGTCGAGCGGCTGATGCAGTTGGTCGCCCTGCACCACGCCGCGCCGGTCAACGAGCTGGCCGACCGCCTGGTGAACGAAGTGGCCCGCTTCTCCGGCGGGTACGTGGCCGACGACCGCACCCTGCTCGTCGTTAAGGTAAGATAAGCTCCCCTTGGCCGCCCGCCGCAAATCCCAACGCGGCCGCGCTCCGCGCGCCCCGCGCTTCACCGACCCTGTCGAATACACGCCGCACTTCGCGTGGCGGGTAGCGCCGGGACAGGTTGCGTCCCGGCGGGTGTACTGCGAGGGCGTGCCGCTCTCGCGCATCGCGGAAGCGGCAGGCACGCCCGTGTACGTGTACAGCGCCGCCAGCATCCGCGACGCCTACCGCCGGCTGGACCGCGCCTTCGCCGGGCTGCCGCACGCGTTGTGTTACTCGGTGAAGGCCAATTCCAACCTGAGCATCCTGCGGCTGCTGGCGCGGCTTGGCTCGAGCTTCGACATTGTCAGCGGCGGCGAGCTGTACCGCTTGCAGCGCGCCGGCGTTTCGCCGAAGCGCGTGGTCTTCAGCGGCGTGGGCAAAACGCGTGAGGAGATGCGCGCCGCCCTGCGCGCCGGGATCATGCTCTTCAATGTGGAATCGGAGGCCGAGCTGGAAATGCTGGCTGAGGAGGCCGCGCGGTTGCGCGTGGTGGCGCCCGCGGGCCTGCGCGTCAATCCCGACGTGGCCGCCGGGGGCCACCCGCACATCTCCACGGGGGCGCGCAGCCACAAGTTCGGCGTGGACTGGGACGACGCCCGCCGCCTGTACCTCGAATGGCAGAACTCGAAGTGGGTCCGCTGGGAGGGCATCAGCGCGCACATCGGCTCGCAGATCCTGAGCGTGCGGCCGTTCGCGCAGGCCGCCGAACGCCTGGCCGCGTTTGTGCGCGCGCTGGCCTGGCGCGGGATTCGCCTGCGCTACTTCGACTTCGGCGGCGGGGTGGGCGTCCGCTACACGCGCGAGGAGCCGCTGCGCCTGGCCGACTACGCCCGCGTGCTCAAGCAGGCCGTGCGCGCTGCCAGCCCCGGCCGGGGGAAGGGAATGACGCTGCTGCTCGAGCCGGGCCGCGTCATCGTCGGCCCCGCGGGCGTGCTGCTGACGCGCGTCCTGCTCACCAAGCGCAACCGCGGCAAGTCCTTCGTCGTCGTGGACGCCGCCATGAACGACTTCATGCGCCCCGCGCTGTATGGGGCCACGCATCCGATAACTCGGGCTCAGGACACAGAGTTGAGAACTCAGAACGAAACGGGCAGGAAAATGGAAAAGGGAAAAGGGAAAACAGGCTCCGTGGATTCTGCCTTCAGCCTTCTACGTTCTGCCTTGAAGCCCACGAGTCACGAATCACGAGTCACGAATCACGACATTGTCGGCCCGATCTGCGAAACGGGCGACTGCTTCCTCCAGGATTGGCCCCTCGGCCCCACGCAAGCCGGCGACCTGCTCATCATCTGGGGCGCCGGCGCCTACGGCACCGTCGCCGCCTCCAACTACAACTCCCGCCCCCGCCCCCCCGAAGTCCTGGTCCAAGGCTCCCGCTTCCGTCTTGTCCGCCTGCCGGAACCAGTAGCGAGCCTTCCCCGAGGAGAATAAGGGTCGGCTGGGTGTTTATTCATGGAAAGAGTTCCCTGGCTGACACAAAAGCATCGTTTGTTTCCGCCGCCCTGCGGGCCTTTTGTTCGACTAGGGCCTGGAGTTCGAGGCCTCGGTTCAGGACCTCGTGAAGATCAAGCCCATCCATGCAGATGATTGATGTTGGTTTCCCTCGCGCAAAGGCTTCTAGCCCATCGGGAGTGTATCCGGCGTAGCTCATATGTAGGCCACGGGACCAACGCGCCTTTCCTCCAATCTTGCCTGAGAAACTCAACAGCTCTTCCTGTCCTACCCGTTCATTCCTCCACGTAGCTTCCACCAGGTAGGTCTCTCCTTGAAACTGAAAACTCCCGTCAATCTGTTCGCCAACCAACCTGAAGGCATCCCTAGGGGCCATACGAAACGCAGCAAACAGTTCCTTAAGAAATTCCTCAAAAGCCAAACCTCGTTGCGTTGGAGCAAGCGAACTCAGGCGAAGCAGCTCATCGGCTAACTCTCTTCTCTTGTCATCAGGAATCGCGGGTGTGGTTTTCCTCTCGGTTCGGGGCAATCTATCCAGGAACTTAGGGTCGTGCAATTCTGGGATTCTGAATCCCAGTTGTTCAACAACTGTGTTCAAGGCAACGACGTCTTCGCGAGTCAATGGTTGCCCTTTCTTCTGCCTGTACCCTATGCCCCGGCGAACCACCTCCTCAATCAAAGGACAAAACCGATGCTGTTGGGCTTCCAAAGTCAATCTCAGGAGCTTAGCGATTGCCGGGAGCTTGCTTCCGCCCTGCCAAAAATGACCGAGGCCGATCGATGTTGCTATGCCCCCGAACGAGCTACTCTGGTTTGCATATGGATGGGGTTGGCCCGGCAAATAGTCGTAAAGCAACGAAGCCAGTTCGTTTATCGTCTGCTCTTGAGCGAGTGACAAACGCATTTACCCACCACGTGCCTTTTGTGATTTGGGCAAGCCTGGGATCCAGAAAACTCATGCACTAGCGTTTGCATCCTAGCAAATGCGGGGCGTCTGCAGTAAGTGGCAGAGTCTCGTATCAAATCCAAGTCAAAGGACCAAAGGAGGAGAAGTGTCAACAACTCAGTTTCGAGAAGTCAGCGCGCGGCACCATGGCGAAGATCAATACGGACCACTAGTAGCAAGCAAACAGCGTCCGCATTTCCATAGACCGGAATGCAAGTGGGCTTCATACATAAAACACACAAGTCTCATCGAATTCGAGTCACATGCGGAGGCCGTGGAAGCCGGCAAGAAGCCATGTAAAACCTGTCGTTCCTAACTTGGCTAGGACGTGGGCAGTCTTTCTGCAAAGATAATCTGCCATGTAGGTTTGCTCAGCAAACTTCTATGGAATTCGAGTTATATCTCAGACGAGGTCACGTCTTGAGCGGACGGTGGCGCCGATGGCGATGCCTGCGCTGATCAGCACCAGGTTCTTGATGATGTACTGGCCTTCGAGGGTGGGGGCGTAGGGGATGCGCGCGAACACTTCGTGCGGGAAGAGCGCCACCGGGGTGACCGTGCCCAGCATTTGCACGAAGAGCAGCAGCAGCGTGACGCGCATGAAGCGGTTGGCCAGCAGGCCCAGCCCGATCAGGCACTCCCACGCGGCGAGCACGTTGATGGCGACCGCGCCGGGCGCCAGCCCGAACGTGAGTACGTCTATCGTTCGCAGGGCTAAATCCTGAGCGGGGCTCAGCCCCGGAAAGAACTTCAGCGCCCCGAACCACAGGAAAATAATTCCCAGGCTGATGCGCAGCAGCTCCATGCCGTGCCGTGTCATCCATTGCACATTGGCCTGGTCCAGCCGGTCGAAGGTCTCCGCAATCGTCGCGCGTTTCATGACCAAAGCATACCCCAGGGAGCCAGGCCGTCAGCTATCAGCCGTCAATCCTCCGCGTTGCACGTTCCACTTTCCACGTATACAACGCTGCCCCTGGCGGCGAAGCAATTGCCTAATGCCCCGGCGGGGGGGTACACTGAAGCGTGAGTAACCCTCGACCTTCACCCCTTCCTGTCGAGTAGTTGAGAGGACCGCCTTGCGTGTACTGATTGCTGACGACGACCCGGAGATTCAGCGGATGCTCTCCACGGCCATGTGGGGACTGGGCTACGAGCCGGTGTCCGCCGCCGACGCCATGCAGACCGTGATGGTGGCGCGCAACTCCAATCCCGATGTGATCCTGCTGGACGTCAATATGCCCGGCGGCACCGGGCTGATGGCGCTCGAGCGGCTGAAGGCGCTGACGGCCACCCGGCGCATTCCCGTGATCGCCATCACCGGCTCGGCCGAGGAAGGCCTGGCCGAGAAGGTCAAGGGAATGGGCGCGCAGGCGTTCTTCCCCAAGCCGCTGGACATCGTGGCCCTGATGAACATGCTGGTGGAAATCGCGGAGCCATCGTCCAAGCGCAGCAAAGTCAAGGGGCCGGCCGCACCGCGCATTGAAATCGTGCGCGCGCCGGAGGAAAAAGCGGAAGAAAGCTGAGGAAGGGGTTTCAGCCTTCAGCTAGCAGCTTTCAGCCGTCAGCTTTCAGCGGCCAGCCATTTGGCAAGTCAGCCTTCCGCGCCGGAACTTCTGCCTTCTCCTTCTGCCTTCCAGAGTCAACACCACGGAGCACGAGACACGGAACACTGGGCCCTAGCGGCGGCGTTTGCGGCGCCGCTTCCTGGTAACCTGGCGCTGGGCGAACATCCAGCGGTGGCCTTCGCAATCGGCGCAGCGGTAGCCGCGCCCGGCCCCGGTCTTTTCGATCCCGGTGAGGATGGTAGCGCCGGCAGCGCGGGCGCGCCGGAAGTGGGCATCTACGTCGTCCACCAGCACCAGCACACCGTCAATCACCCAGGGCACGGCGCTCCAGCGGCGAGCCGCCTTGCAGGTCTGGGCATGGCGCTTGGGCCCCTGATAGTGCGGCGAGGGCTGGGCCACCATGACGACGTTGCCGGATAGCTCCAGCTCGCCGTGCATGACGCGCCCCCGATCGTCTGTGTGGCGAGTCTGCTCGCGGAAGCCGAAGGCGCGAGTCAGCCAGTCCATGGCTGCGCCGGTGTCCGCATAGGAAATGAACGGGAAAACGGTTTGTGACATGTGCGACCCCTCCTTCCAATTTCCACGCCTCTCCGCGTCTTCTGCGTTCCTGCGTCGGATTTGACCTCCCAACCCCGAAATACAAATCAAAGGATGACGCAGAGACGCTGAGTTCGCAGAGACTCGGAGAGAAGGCCATCAACTATCAACTCTGGCCACCAGTCACCCTGGGTTGACCGCTGACAACTCGCTACGGTTCACTGGCCATGGCCCACTGGTCACCGGTCCCTTGTGTAAACGATCTTCCCGCCGGCAATGGTGGTGGTCACGCGCGCGTCCTTGATCTTCTCCGGCGGCAGGGCGAACAAATCGGAATCGAGGATGACGATGTCGGCGAGTTTTCCCGGGGTAAGCGAGCCCTTCACCTGTTCGGCGGATTCGGCGTAGGCGCTGCCCAGGGTGTACGCCTCGATGGCTTCCGCCAGGGTGATTTTCTGCTCGGGGTACCAGCCCTGCGGGTGCTTTTCGTCGAGCGTGCGGCGGGTGACCGCGGCGTACAGGCCCCACAGCGGGTCCAGCGGGGCCACCGTCCAGTCGGAGCCGAAGGCCAGCTTGACGCCGTGGTCGAGGAAGGTGCGGAAGGCGTAGGTGCCCTTGCCGCGCTCGACCCCGATGCGCTTCAGCGCCCAGCGGCCGTCGTCAATGGCGTGATACGGCTGCATCGAAGCGATCACACCGAGCCGCGCGAAGTCCGCGAAGCTTTGCGGGGCCATGTGCTGCGCATGCTCGATGCGCCAGCGGCGGGGGGAAACATTGGAAGTGGAGGAGGTGGGGGAAGTGGAGGATGACGGCTGACCGCTGAAAGCTGAGGGCTGACGGCCCGGTCCGTTTTGCCGTTCCACGTCCTTGTACACGTCGAGGATAGTCTGAATGGCCTTGTCGCCGATGGCGTGGATGCACAGTTGCAGCCCGGCGCGGTCGGCGCCCAGCGCCATCTTCAGCATGTGGCCTTCGGGGAACATCATGCTCGCGGGCAGGCCGCTGGTGTGCGGCGCGTCGTCGTAGGGCGCGTAGAAAAGCGCCGTGGTAGAGCCGAGCGAGCCATCGGCAAAGCCCTTCACCGCGCCGGTGCGCAGCCAATCGTTGCCGAAGCCCGCAGTGATGCCCGCGGCGGCGGGCGCCTGCCACTGCTCGATGGGCGTGATGGCGTAGATGCGCGTGGTCAGCTCGCCGGCCTGATACAGCTTGTGAAAGACGCGCAGGTCCTCCGCGCTGGACATGGCGTGCACGCCGGTGACGCCGAAGCGCGCCGCTTCCCGCAGGGCCGCGCGGATGGCGCGGGTGAGTTGCTCCTCGGTGGCGTCCGGGATGACGCGGGCCACCAGGGACATGGCCGCGTCTTTCAGCGCGCCGGTGGGCTCGCCGCGCGCGTCCTTGACGATTTCGCCGCCGGAAGGAACCGGCGTGTCGCGCGTGACGCCCGCCAGCTTGAGCGCCATCGAATTGGCCAGGGCCATGTGGCCGTCGTAACGCGAGACGAAGACCGGATGGTCCGGCGTGACCCGGTCAATCCAGCCGCGCTCGGGCAGGGTCGCGCCGGGGAAGTTCTCGTGGTCCCACGTGCCGCCCAGGATCCATCCGCCCTTCGGCAGTTTCCGGGCGAAGTCGCCGATGCGCCGGATGAACTCCTCGGGCGTTTTGGCGTCCTTCAGTTGCACGCCCGCCAGCTCAAAGCCGCCGCTCGAAAAGTGCACGTGCGAATCAATGAAGCCGGGCAGCACGCTGCCGCCGCGCGCGTCGATAACCTTCGTTTGAGGACCAATCCGTTTGCGAATCTCATCGTTCTTGCCAACGGTCAGGATGCGCCCTTCGATGACCGCCAACGCCTCGGCTCTCGGTTGCGCGGGGTCCACGGTCCACACCCTTCCGTTCACGATGACCAGGGTTGGGGATGAAGCCAGAACCCTCTCAGGGATGGGTCCGTGTTGGCTGAAGCACACCTGGGAGGTCAGCACAATAGCGAAAACAAATACGGCGGCTCGGATCCATCCAGATCTCATCGTTCTCCCTTGGCGAAGGCGGACTAAGGACGACGCAGAGGCGCAGAGGGCGCGGAGTTGCGCGGAGAATCTGTCGTTGGGCCTTCTCTGTGAGCCTCAGCGCACGTTGCGTCGCTGCGTCGTCTTTGGACTTCAGCGGTCACTGTCCAATTGTCACTGGCCACTATCGCTCTCCCCATTTCAACTTGCTGTGCAGAATCTCGAAGTAGGTCTTGCGCGGCGGGCGCACCAGGCGGGCCTTTTGCGGGGCCTTGCGCAGTGTGGCGCGGTCGCCCGGGCGCAGGTCTTCGCGCACCTGCCCGTCCATGGTGAGCACCACGGCGTGTTCCTGCTCGGCCGGGCGCACGGCGAGCTTCACCGAATCGGGAACGACCAGCGGGCGATTGGTGAGCGTGTGCGGGCAGATAGGCGTAATGACGAAAGCGTCGAGAATGGGATAGACCACCGGGCCGCCGGCGGAGAGCGAGTAGGCCGTTGAGCCGGTGGGGGTGGCCAGGATCAGGCCGTCGGCGCGGTAGGAGCACACGAAGGCGCCGTCAATGTGCAGCTCGAAGTCCATGATGCGGGCCAGGGAGGTCTTGGTGAGCACGGCGTCGTTGAGGGCGCGGTGCCGGGCGATGGAGGCGCCGTCGCGCACGACTTCCACTTCCAGCAGGGCGCGCTCGCTGATGCGGTGCTGTCCGGCGAGCACCTGCTCGAGGATGGGGTAAAGCTCGTCGAGCTTGACGCTGGTGAGGAAGCCGAGCTGGCCAAGATTGACCGGCAGCAGCGGGACGTTGCGGTCGCCCAGCGCGCGGACGGCGGCGAGCAGCGTGCCGTCGCCGCCGAGCACCAGCAGCAGGTCGGCGCGGGCGGCGATCTCTTCGCGGGCCAGGCCGGGGAGCCCGCCGACGCATTCGGCCGTTTCGCGGTCGCAGATAGCGTCGAGCTTGCGGGCCTTCAGCCAGTCGAGCAACGGCGGCAGGACGCGGCTCAGCGCGTCCCGCAGCGGCTTGGCGATGATGCCGATGGTCCTCATGGGCGGCTCCGGCATGAGAGGGGATTGTACCGCTAAGGACGCAGAACCATGAACACAGCAAGGCGCAAGGCCGAAGGCCGAAGGAGAAGGCAGAAGGCAGAACCTCTCTCCGTTGTGAGGTTGGGGGTCGCGCAGAACAGCGGCGGGGATGGAAGGGCACTACCGGCGACGGGCATGGAGGAAGAACTCGAGGTTGCCTTCCGCGCCAGGGAGCTTGCTGGGCCTAACGCCGAGGACGCGCAGGCCGCAAGCCGCGGCGGCCAGGGCGACGCGCTCAACGGCGCGCTGGCGCAGCCGGGATTCGGTGACGATGCCGCCCTTGCCCACGTCCTTGCGGTCGAGCTCGAATTGCGGCTTGACCAGGATGAACAGGTGGGCGCCGGGCGCAGCCACCGTGGCGATGGCGGGCAGGGCCTTGGCCGTGGAAATGAAGGACAAGTCCACCGTGACCATTTGCGCCGGCTCGGGCAATGGCTCGGCGTCGAGATGGCGCGCGTTGCGCTTGACCGGCGTGACGCGGGCGTCCTGGGCCAGGCTCCACGTCAACTGGTCGGGGCGCACGTCCACCGCATAGACGCGGAGCGCGCCGCGCTGGAGCAGGCAATCGGTGAAGCCGCCGGTGGAGCTGCCGATGTCGGCGCAGGTGCGCCCCTGGGGGTCCACGGCGAAATCATCGAGCGCCCCTTCGAGCTTGAAGCCGCCGCGGCTGACGTAGCGCTGCTTCTGCGCCACTTCAATACGCGCATCCGCCTTGACCAGGGCGCCGGATTTGGCGGCGGGCTGGCTGTTCACGCGCACTTCGCCCGCGAGGATCAGCGCCTGCGCTTTCCGGCGGGACTCCACAAGACCGCGCTCGACGAGCAGCAGGTCGAGGCGTTGCTTGCTTGACGCTGTCACGTTCGCTCCACGATTTAGTGCTAGACCAACCTGCGCCGTGCCGTGCCCGGTTCATTCAGGCGAATTGAAACACAGAGGCACGGAGAAGCACAGAGAGCGCCGAGGCGCCCCCGGAGCGCACCAAGCAGCGCTCCTAGGAGCGGCGGCGGATAAGAAACTCCGCAAGTTGACGCAGGCGTGCGGCACGCTCGCCGTAATGATCGAGCGCGGCGAGGGCGTCGCCGGCGAGTTGCGCCGCGATGGCCCGCGATTTCTCGAGCCCGTACACGGCGGGATAAGTGACCTTCCTCTGCGCCTGGTCCTTGCCCGCGGTCTTGCCCAGCGCCGCGGAGGATTCTTCGACGTCGAGAATGTCGTCCACGACCTGAAAGGCCCAGCCGGTGGTCTCGCCGAAATGCCGCAGCCGGGCCACATCATCTTCGCCGGCGCTCCCGCTGAGCGCGCCGGCCACCACCGCGGCGCGGATCAACGCGGCGGTCTTGGAGCGATGGATGTACTCCAGAAGTTCTTTGGCGGGCGGGGCGCCCTGCGCTTCGAGGTCGGCCACCTGGCCGCCGACCATGCCGTTCACGGTGCCGGCCGCGCTGGCCACTTCGCGGAGGATTTCCACGCGGCGCGGAGGGGCGACGGGCGCCAGCGCCAGGGTGTGAAAAGCGAGGGTCAACAGCGCGTCGCCCGCCAGGATGGCGGTGGCCTCGTCGAATTGCATGTGGCAGGTGGGCTTGCCGCGGCGCAGGTCGTCGTTGTCGAGCGCGGGCAGATCGTCGTGGATCAGCGAATAGGTGTGGATGAACTCGATGGCGCAACCGGCGTAGAGCGCGGCTTCCGGGCGCGGGTCGAAAAGGCGGGCGGCTTCCAGGCACAGCAGCGGGCGGATGCGCTTGCCTCCGGCGAACACGCTGTAGCGCATGGCGCGGTGGATGCGCGGCGGCGGAGCGTCTTCGCCCGGCAGCAGGCGATCCAGCACGCGGTCAATCTCCCGGCGGCCGGCGTCGAAGAGTCCGAAACTCATGGGGAGATTCAGGCGCCGTTGTCCTTTTCGGGGTCGAAGGGGGCGGTAGCCACCTTGCCGTCGGCTTTCTTGAGCAGGATTTCCACCCGGCCTTCGGCTTCTTCGAGCTGCTTCTGGCACTCGCGGGTGAGCTGCACGCCCTCTTCGAAGAGCTTCATGGCCTCATCGAGGGTGAGCTGCGGGCTTTCCAGCCGGCGGACAACTTCTTCGAGGCGAGCCAGGGAGCGCTCGAAGTCTCTCTTGGCGGGAACGGCGTCGGGTTTCTTCGCGGCAGGGGTGTTCACGCGGATATCGTAGGACAGGCGTTGCAGCCTGTCCACTGGATTGAAGTTCGGGGCAGCTTAGCGAAGGGGCGTGTGGGGAAAGAGTGTGCATACGCGGGGGTCTGTCCTACAGTCTTGGAACGAGACGCATGGAGTGCGCGCGCGCGGCGGCCTGCGCGGGGGGAGAAAAAGGGGAAGGGATGCCGGCGCCATTGAACCAAGCGGGGAATTGGTCGCGGAAGTGGGGGCTGAGGTAATGCCCGGACTGCCCCAGGGTGATGTTCATCAGGGAATTGTCCCAGTTGGAGAGATCGGCCACGAAACGCATGGCCGGGCCGAAGGTGTTGCCGGTTTGCTTGACGCTCGAACCGGCGCCGTTCTGGGCCACTCCTGCCACGCTGAGGTGGCGGCGGAGGAAGCCGCTGCGGCCGAAGGGATGGAGCATGCGCAGCTCAGTGAACTGGCCCCAGCGCCAGCTCTCCGGCTGCTCCGGGTTGGCGATGGAGGTAAGGCGGGCCTCTTCCTCCAGGCGCTTCACGGCCATATCCGCGCAGGCCATGATGAACTCATCGTAATCGGCGTGCCCCCGCGGGAGCCAGTCCGGGGGCCGCTCGCGGAGGATGCGTTCGAGGAGCACGTTGCGGCGGGACCAGGTGTAAACGGTGAACTGCGGCCCGATGCGCGCGCGCAGCAGCTCACGCAGGATTTCCCGCCGGGTGAACTCGAGGAAGGGCATGAAGCGCGAGTTGGCCAGGGCCCGGCCGTCCCACTGCGGCATGTAAGTGAGGTACTCGACCGTGCGCGGGTCGCGGGGCTGGGCGTACTTCGCGGCGGCCAGCACCTGTTGCTCGATGAAGACGTGCGGGGCGCTGTAGATGTCCGCCTGGAAGGCGATGTTGTCGGCCGGGCGCAGCTTGCCCCTGGCGCGGGCCAACAATTGGTAGATGCGGTGGGTGCGGTAGGGGTCGTACCACCGGTCGGTGAGATAGGGCTGGTAGCCGGGACCGACCACGCGCGCGTTGGCGGTGGCGATCACGCCGGCGGGGGGATTGAACGAAACGGGTAACTGCTCGAAGGGGATGTAGCCGGTCCACGCAAAGTCGTCGGTGTCGCCGGGGACGGGGAGGGCGCCGTCACCCTTCCGGCGCACCGGGATGCGTGAAGCGACGATGAAGCCGATGTTGCCGTCCACGTCGGCGTACACCGCGTTCTGGGCGGGCCCGGCTACAGTGCGCATCACGCCGAGGAACTCGGTCCAGTTCTGCGCGGTGCCCAGCATCCCGTAACCCATGCCCAGGCCCAGGGGTTCGAGGGCGGTCCAGCGCAGGGCGTAGGCCCCGCCGCTGTCGCGGTGCACCACCGGGCCGTGGCGCGTGACGAGGACCTCCAGCGGGGAATCCGGCGCGCCCTTCACCTTGATTACTTCCTGCCGCACGGCGGCTTCCATCCATTTACCGTTCACGCGGTACTGCCGCGGATTGGCCGGGTTGAAAGTTTCCAGGTACAGGTCCTGCACGTCGGCCCCATTGTTGGTGAAGCCCCAGGCGATGCGCTCGTTGTGGCCGATGACGATCAGCGGCGCGCCGGGCAGCGCGAAGCCCTTGGTGTTGTAGCCGGGCGCCTTGATGTGCGCCATGTACCAGATGGCCGGAACGTCGTTGGGCAGGTGCGTATCGTTGGCCAGGATGGGCTTGCCGGAGCCGGTGTGCGCGCCGCTCACCACCCAGTTGTTGCTCCCGGCGCGCCATTCCGCCTGGTCATCGAACCGGCGCAACAGGTGTCCCGCGGAAGCCAGCGCGCGTTGCACGCCGGGGTGCAGCGCCCCCTGGGCCGCCTTTTTGGCCGGCGCGGAGCGGCCCGCGGACTCTTCGCCGCCGACAATGAAATGGTCGAGCGGCGAATCCACAATGAACAATTCCCGGGCGCGCAGCGGGCCTACAATGGCGGTAACTTTTCCGCGGCTCAGTTCCCACTCCCATGTTTCCGTGAGCACCTTGTACATGTAGCCGTGAATGAGCAGGGAATCCACCGGGGTCCAGGGCTTGGGCTGGTAACGGAGCACGCGGAACTCCCACGCCAGGTTGTCGTGGTGCTGCTCGATATAGGCGTTCACGCCGCGCGCGTAAGCTCCCAGGGCCTCGCGGGCCTCGGCCGGCAGCGCCGCCAGGGAAGCCTCGGCGGCGCCGCGCAGTCCCAGGGTGCGGTTCTCTTTATCCAGGGGCAGTGTGGAGCTGCCGAGAACTTCCGAGAGCTCGCCGGCGGCCGAGCGGCGCAGCAGGTCCATCTGCCAGAGGCGGTCCTGCGCCACCACATAGCCCTGCGTGGTGATGGCGTCGGCCAGTGAGCGGGCTTCGATGGTGGGCACCCCCCAGTTATCCCGCTGTACGGTGACTTCTTCCTTCAGCGCGGGGAGCGCGGCCACTCCGTCCAGTTGGGGCAGCGAGCGCCGCAGCCACCACCAACCGCCCAGCACGCCCAGGCTGGCCAGCAGGACCAGCGATGCAATCAGGTAGCGGAGGAAGCGCAGCGCCGGGGAGCTCTTGCCGTTGGAAGCGTCGGAGGAAAAAGTCATGCTTCGGTATCGCGGCGAGTGTAACGGAAGGTAAAAAGCCGCGCAAGGGCCGACTTCGTTTCCGGAGTGGGAAGGCGCGAACCCAGCGGGACCGGCTCTCTCCCGTGGATGCCCCGGGACCGGGCGTGCCGGGGTAGCGCGCCGGTGCGCAGCCCGGCGCGGAGGATTTCAGTGAACGGTGGTCCAGGCGCTGAGCAGGATGACGCGCTGGCCGTCGCCCAGCACATCAATGTAGAAGCGTTGGTGGTCGGCGTACACGTCGAAGAAGCTGGGGCGCTTCGGGTCGGGCACCACCAGCACCCCGCCGCGCAGCGCCAGGCGCAGATCCTCGACCACGGTCCCCGGGTAATGGTTTACATTTTCGATTTCTACATCCCGCAACCGCAACGTCATGACCCCTGCTTTCCCCACTCGCTTACCCTGTCTTCGGCAGCAGTTCCCCCGGCGCGCACGCATACCGCCCCTTCCATGCGCCCGCTTGAAGGCCGCCGCTACAACCGGGGAGCAACTCCGCCCCCTGCCTGTTACTACGTATCAGACGCCGGGAAGTTCCACCCCATGCGCCGCCCCGCGGCCAGGCCTGCCGGCTCTGGTAGAATCCAACTCATCAGATTAGACGCTGGAGACCCTTGAATCGTCGCTGGCCAGATGGCGTTTATGGCACGGTCCGGGCATCCTCTGGGCGGCCAAAATGGCGTGCCGCCCGGGCCCCGAGCGGCCGGGCTCGCCCCGGGCCGGGCACGTCCCGTCCGGCCGCCCCTCCACGGGGCGCCGGAGGCCGCGGATGATCACCCTGGGGCTGCTGGCCATCGTCTTTCTGGTGGGGCTGAACGCCTTTTTCGTGGCCGCGGAGTTTGCCCTGGTGGCGGCGCGGCCTTCGCGCATCGAGCAGCTCATCGAAGAGGGCGAAGCACGGGCCAGCGTAGTGAAGCAACTGACCGCGGACCTGGACCGTGTGCTCAGCGGAGTGCAGGTGGGCATCACCTTCGCCAGCCTGGGGCTGGGCATCGCCGGTGAACTGACCCTGGTTCGCCTCTTCCAGCCGTGGTTCGTGTGGCTGCCGCTGGCCCAGGCGGTAGTCGTGTCCCACACCATAGCCGTGGGCCTGTCGTTCTGCCTGCTCACTTTCCTGCATGTGGTGCTCGGCGAGTTGGTGCCCAAGAGCCTGGCGCTGCAGCGCACGGAAATCGTGTCGCTGATGGTGGCGCGCCCGCTGCTGTGGTTCCTCAAGGTGTTCCGCTTCGCCATTGAGTCGCTGGACTACGCGTCGCAGCGCATCGTGAAGCTGATGGGCGTGGCCAACCCCAAGGGGCACGCTCTGGTGCACTCGGCGGAAGAGCTGCTAATCCTGGTGCAGCAGGTGCGGGAGCGCGGGGTGCTGCAAGCCGGGGAAGAGCGCTTTATCCAGGGCGCCGTGGAATTGGGGCAGCTTCAGGTGCGCGAAATCATGGTGCCGCGGCCGGACATCCACGCCGTGCCGGTGGAATCGAGCATGGAAGAGGTGATGACCGCGTTTGCCACCACGCAACGCTCGCGGCTGCCGGTGTACCAGGGCACGCTCGACCAAGTGCAGGGCTTCGTGCATATCAAGGACATGGTGTGGACGCTGCTGGACCGCGAGCGCCGCGCCGAGGAAGGGCAGGAGCTGCCGCAGTTCGATCTCCGCCGGCATCTGCGCGACCTGCTGATCGTCCCGGAGAGCAAGCTGGCCAGCGAACTGCTCAGCGAAATGCGCTCCAAGCGCCACAACCTGGCCATGGTGGTGGACGAGTTCGGCAGCATCCATGGCCTGGTCACCCTGGAAGACATCCTCGAAGAGATGGTCGGCGAAATCCACGACGAATACGACGTGGTGGAGAAGCCCCTGGCGCTGGCCGACGGCGCGTTGATCTTTGACGCGGCGTTGAATGTGCGCGACCTGGAAACGCAGTACGGCATCAACTTGCCGGAGGACCCCGCCTACGAGACCGTGGGCGGTTTCGTGCTGGCGCAACTCGGTTTCATCCCCCGTGGCGGCGAGGCCTTCGACCATGACGGCTACCGCTTCACCGTTGTGGAAATGGATAAGCGCCGCGTGGCTCGCGTAAAAATCCAGCGCGCCAAGCCGGCCGCGGCGAAGCCGGTGGAAAGCAAGGGGCCGGCGGGGTGAGGGTTGCTGGACCGGCCCGGGCGAGCCAGGCTTCGCGTCGGGAGGACCCTGCGGGCCCCGGCCATCAGCCAAGAAGCACCGAGACTTCGACGCCGCGCTGGGCGGCCAGGGCGCGGGCGGCGTGGCCCTTGGAGATGGCCACTTCGAGGAAGCCGCTCGAGCCGATCAGGGCGATGGGCTCGTTCTGCACCCCTTGCGCGTAAGTCTGCACGAACCTCGACACTTCCTTCTGCCCGATGGTGAGCTTCATCCCCGCGCCGGAGCTGACCAGTTGCGGCACGTCTTCCGCCGTGATGTTGGTAATCAGGTTGCCGAAGTGATCCACCTTGAGCACAATGCCCTTGACCGTATTGCCGTTGACCTTGGCCTTGGGCATGGCGAAGCGCACGAAGTCGGTGACGGGCTCGCCGAAGCTGGCGGGCTGGCCGTTCTTGGCGATCCAGGCGGCGATGGGGGCGAAAATGTCGCGGCCGTGGAAGGTGTTGCTGATGGGCGCGTGGAAGTAATGCTCGGCAGTGACGTGGCGGACGGTGAGCCGTTCCTCGCGCTCGTAAATCATGGAGAGCACCCCGTTATCCGGGGCGACGAAGTAGTGCGTATCGCCGCTGACCAACAGCGGGCGGCGGCTGGTGCCCACCCCGGGGTCCACCACCACCACGTGGACGGTGCGGGAAGGGTAGTACTTGTAGGCTTGGGCGATGGTCATGGCCCCGTCGAGGATGTCATAGGGCAGGACGTTGTGGCTGATGTCCAGGATGCGCACGTCGGGGTTGATCTTGAGGATGACCCCCTTCATGGCCGCCACCAGGTGGTCGCTCGAACCGAAGTCGGTGGTGAGCGTGATGGTGAGCGGCGGCTGCGGCGTGGGGGCCAATGGTGCTCCTCGGTTCGTCCCGCTTGATTCTTCGGCTGCTGGGAAACTAGCGGATGCCCGGAGGGAAGTCAAGCAGGCGGGAAACGCGGCTTGCAACCGGGCCGCCCTGCGGGAGGATGCCATCCAAAACTGGGCGGAGGCGCTGCAAGGGCTGATTCAGAGGGCGGGGCGCGCGTCGCGTGGGCGCGTGGCTTCCTTGACCATGGCGTCCACGGCTTCGGTCTGGAGGATGCGCCAGTTACGGTTGGCTTGGGTGGGGATGCTGCCGGCGCGCGAGACGTATTCGATCATCAGCTCGCGCACCTCCTGCGGCGAGCGGTACACGATGGGCAGGCCCTTGAAGGGGTAGCGGCCCCCCCCGGAGTAGCGGTAGTTATTCACCGCCACGCGGAACTTGCGCGCCGGATCGAGCGGGGCCCCGCGAAAGCGCGCGTTGCGCACTCGCTGGCCTTTGGGTTGCGCCAGGTCCACCTCGTACTCGATCCCCTCTGCGGTGTCCGCGTTATACCCTGGCAGTTCGACGCGCGCGCCATCCGGGGGCGGCCAGGCGGGAAAGAAGCCGGCGGCGTGTTCGAGGGCGGGCAGCAGTTGCGCGCCGGTCATTTCGATGGTGTACAGCGAGTTCTCGTAGATGTAGAGCGAGGCGATCTGCCGGGCGCTGACCTGCCCCGCGGGAATGCGCGCGCTGGGCAGGAACAAAGTGGCGAAGGAAACGTCCGCCTTGCCGTAATGCATTTGCACTCTGTGGATCAGGTCCACGAAGGGATGGTCTTCGTAACGGGCGCGGCTGCCGTCAAGGTCGGCCGCGCAATCGGCCACCGGCGCATCGAGTGCGGCCTGCGTCGCGTCGTGATAGGGCTGCGCCAGCGCGAGGATCTCCGGGTCGGGGGGCACCGCGTCGGTCACCGGGAGCACCCGGCTTTTCTTCGACACGATCTTCCACCCGCCAGCCGGTTTCTTCTCCAGGGTGATGTCGGCGCGGGCCAGCGACTGGCCCCAGTTCTTGGCCTGCGCCAGCAGCACGCCGTTGATCAGTTTCTCGCCCACCTCCTGGTGGCTGTGGCCGTAGAGGATCACGTCAATGCCGCGCACTTTGTCGGCCAGGGCCCCCACGGCGTTTTCCCCGGCAATGTCCTGCGGCTCGGGCTGGTCGGTGAGGGCGTTGCGTTCGAGGCCGGAATGGATGATCACCACCACCAGGTCGGCGCGGTCGCGCACCTCCGGGATCACCCGCTGCGCGGCGGGCACGATCTGCTCGAACTGGTAGCCCTCATAGTGCGCGGGGATTTCCCACCGCGGCACGCCCGGGGTGACAAACCCCACGATGGCCACTTTCACTCCGGCCACGTGCTTAATGATGTACGGCCGGAAGTAGCCCGTGGCGGAACGCTCCTTGCCCTCCCAGTGGACGTTGGCCGCCAGCATGGGGAACCGGGCCTCGCGTTTGGCTTTCATCAGGTTGGGCAGGCCGAAGTTGAATTCGTGGTTGCCCAGGGCCATGGCGTCATAGCGCAGCGCGTTCATGGCAGCGATGGTGGGGTTGGGCTTGGTGGTGTCTTTCCGGGCGAAGTGGTAGGCCAGCGGAGTGCCCTGGATGGTGTCGCCGCTGTCGAACAGCAGGACGTGGGGCGACTGCGCGCGCGCCTGCCTAATCAGCGTGGCCACTTTAGCCAGGCCGCGATTGGCCGGGCGGTTGGTGTAGTAGTCCACAGGGAAGAGATTGCCATGCAGGTCGGTGGTGCTGAGTAGCGTGAGAGTGATTGTCTCTGGGGCCTGCGCGGGACCGCCCGGCGGCATAGCCAGCGCCGCCAGCAACAGAGACGCGGCCAGGAAAGCGCGGCGTTGCAGGGAAGTGTTCACCATCCGGTTAGATGCTGTACATCTTCAAGCAGCGGCCCACCTGGTTGGCCAGGGCCACCAGGTCGCCCAGGTCCTTGGGGCTAAAGTCGGCGCCGGCGCCGGTGACCGTCTTGCCCTTGCGCGAGATTTGGATCACGCCCACCACCTTGCCGTCGGCGGTGACCGGGGCGCTCATGATCTTCTGGATGGGATCGCCGCGCTGGGAGCCGAGCGGCACGGCCTCGAAGACCGTGGGATGGCGCGCGGCGGCAAAGTTGTTGATCACTTCGGGCTTCTTGTCGCGGGCGGTGCGCACGGCCAGCGAGTTGGTGCTGGTCATGGGGATGTCGCCGACCTTTTGCAGTTTTTCCGGAACCACGAAGCGCAGGAACTTGTCGCTGTGAGCCAGGGCCAGCACCGCCACCTCTTCCACTTTCACGCTGAACTGCTTGCCGATGACTTCGGCGAGCTGGGTCACGTTAGAGGATTCCACGGCCCCGGACTTGACGATGGCGTCCACCTGCTTGGTGATTTCCGCGAGAACCGGCTCAGCCATTAGCCCTCCCTCAGCGGCCTTCCATTATAGCGAAAGGAGCAAATTGTACACCGGGATTTTGCGCGGCCCTTCGAAAAACGGCGGCGCGGCAACTTGCATGGGTGAAACGAAAGCCCTATATTGGGGAGGCTGGGCAATTCCAACCGCCATCTGAGGAGGCAGGGTTGAGCGCAGTGTCGGGTCCGGTCGCGGTGCGCCGCGAGACGCCCGCGACCTGGTTGTCTGGTCTGATTCAATCCACCATCGGCCTGAAGTTCATTATGGCGGTCACCGGCCTGGGGCTGTCGCTTTTTGTCCTGGGCCACATGTCGGCCAACCTGCTGGCCTTTGTCAGTCCCCAACGACTCGACGACTACGGGAAGGCGCTGCGCAGCGTTCCGGCCATGTTGTGGGCCGCGCGGCTGGGCCTGCTGGCGGCAGTGGGACTGCACATCTGGGCGTACCTGAAGCTCACGGGACGGAACTGGAGCGCGCGGCCCCAGGGCTACCGGGAAGTGGACTACCGGGAAGCCGGCTTCGCCTCGCGCTCGATGCGCTGGACCGGGCCGCTGCTGCTGGTCTTCGTGGTGTATCACCTGCTGGACCTGACCCTGGGCGCGGTGAACCCGGATTTTCGCCCCGGCCAGGTGTATCACAATATGCTGGCCAGTCTCGGACGCAAACACATTGCCCTGTTCTATCTGCTGGCCATGGGCGCGCTGGCCTTTCACCTGTGGCACGGCATCTGGAGCATGTTCCAGTCCCTGGGGCTGAGCCAGCGGCGGCGCCAGTCCTTCGCGCGCGGCCTGGCCACCGTGTTCACCATCGTGGTGGCGGGCGGTTTCGCGTTGGTACCGGTGGCGGTCTTGGTTGGCTGGTTGAAGTAACAGGTAACCGGGCAGCCCGATAGGGCCGGCCCAGCAAGATATGGAACTCAAGTCCCACATCCCCGGCGGCCCTCTCGACAAGAAGTGGACCCGGCACAAGTTCGAGATGAAGCTGGTCAATCCGGCCAACAAGCTGAAGTACTCGGTGATCGTGGTGGGCTCGGGATTGGCCGGAGCTTCGGCCAGCGCCACGCTGGCGGAGCTGGGCTACCAGGTGAAGTGCTTCTGCTTCCAGGACAGTCCGCGGCGCGCGCACTCGATTGCCGCGCAAGGCGGCATCAACGCCGCGAAGAACTACCAGAACGACGGCGACAGTGTCTTCCGGCTCTTCTACGACACCATCAAAGGTGGCGACTTCCGCGCCCGCGAAGGCAACGTCTATCGCCTGGCGGAAGTCTCCGTGAACATCATTGATCAGTGCGTGGCCCAGGGCGTGCCCTTTGCCCGGGAGTATGGCGGGACGCTTTCGAACCGCAGTTTCGGCGGGGCCCAGGTGTCGCGCACGTTCTACGCCCGCGGGCAGACCGGCCAGCAACTCCTGCTGGGCGCCTATCAGGCGCTGGAGCGGCAAATCGGGCTGGGCGCGGTGAACATGTTCCCGCGGCACGAAATGCTGGAGCTGGTGGTGATCCACGGCCAGGCCCGCGGCATCGTGGCGCGCGACCTGCTGACCGGCCGCATGGAGTCCCACGCCGCGGACGCAGTGGTTCTGGCCACCGGCGGCTACGGCCGCGTCTTCTTCCTGGCCACCTACGCGCAGGGCGCCAACACCACGGCTATCTGGCGCGCCTATAGGAAAGGCGCGGCCTTCGGCAACCCCTGCTACACGCAGATTCACCCCACGTGCATCCCCGTCTCCGGCGACCATCAGAGCAAGCTCACCCTGATGTCGGAGTCGCTGCGCAATGACGGGCGCATCTGGGTGCCCAAGAACTCCGGGGATACGCGCCCACCGGGGCGAATCCCCGAAGACGAGCGCGATTACTATCTCGAGCGCAAGTACCCCAGCTTCGGCAACCTCTCGCCGCGGGACATTTCCTCCCGCGCCGCCAAGCAGGTGTGCGACGAAGGGCGCGGCGTGGGCCCGGGCGGCAAGGGGGTCTATCTCGATTTCAAGGACGCCATCGCGCGCCTGGGCGAGGACAAGATCCGCGAGCGCTACGGCAACCTCTTCGACATGTACGAGCGCATCACCGACGAGAACCCTTACAAAGTCCCCATGCGCATCTACCCGGCCATCCACTACACCATGGGCGGCCTGTGGGTGGACTACAACCTGATGTCCACCATCCCCGGCCTGTTCGTGCTGGGCGAAGCCAATTTCTCCGACCACGGCGCCAACCGGCTGGGCGCCAGCGCCCTCATGCAGGGCCTGGCCGACGGCTACTTCATCGTCCCTTACACCATCGGCAATTACTTCGGCTCCAGCAGGTTCGAGAAGGTTTCGGCGGAGCACGCCGCGTTCCGCCAGGCGGAAGCCGAGGTGGCCGGCCGCGTCCAGAAGCTCCTGGGCATCCGGGGCCAGCGCACCACCGATTCCTTCCATCGCGAACTGGGGCAGTTGATGTGGGAGTACTGCGGCATGGCGCGGAACGAAGCGGGCCTGAAGGCCGCCCTGGCGAGGATTCCCGCGCTGCGCCAGGAGTTCTGGGGGAACGTGAACGTGCTGGGCGGCGGCGAAGAAGTGAACCAGTCGCTCGAACGGGCCGGCCGCGTGGCGGACTTCCTGGAACTGGCCGAGCTGATGTGCCTCGACGCACTGGAGCGGCGCGAATCCTGCGGGGGGCACTTCCGCGAGGAGCACCAGACGGAAGAGGGCGAGGCCCGGCGCGACGACGAGCACTTCTGCCACGCCGCTGCTTGGGAATACACCGGGGAAGGGCAGAAGCCGGTGCGGCACATGGAGCCCCTGGAGTTTGAGACCGTGCACCTGGCCACGCGCAGCTACAAGTAGCGAGCGGCCCAGCGCGGAACCTCGGACGCGGCAACACCGAACGAAGACCAGATGGGCGGAAGCGGCGCAAAGAGCATGAACCTGAAGCTGAACGTCTGGCGGCAAAAGGACGCCGGGACCGGGGGGAAGTTCGTTTCCTACGATGCGCCGGACATCAGTCCGGACATGTCGTTCCTGGAGATGCTCGACGTGGTCAACGAGCGGCTGGCGCAGAAGGGCGAAGAGCCCATTGCCTTCGATCACGACTGCCGCGAAGGCATCTGCGGGCAGTGCGGTGTGGTGATCAACGGCACGGCCCACGGCCCGCGCCGCGCCACCACCAGCTGCCAGCTCCACATGCGCAGCTTCCGGGACGGCGACACCATCACCATCGAGCCCTGGCGCGCCGCGGGCTTCCCTGTGCTCCGCGACCTGATGGTGGACCGCGGCGCTTTCGATCGCATCATCGCCGCCGGCGGCTTCGTTAGCGTGCCCACGGGCAACGCCCCCGACGGCAACGCCATTCCCGTCCCCAAGACCGACGCCGACTTAGCCATGGACGCCGCCCAGTGCATCGGTTGCGGCGCCTGCGTGGCGGCGTGTCCCAACGGCTCGGCCATGCTGTTCGTTTCGGCCAAGGTGTCGCACCTGGGCCTGCTGCCGCAGGGCCAGCCGGAGAGGAACGCGCGGGTGCTGAACATGGTGGCGCAGATGGATGCGGAGAAGTTCGGGTCGTGCACCAACCACGCCGAGTGCGAAGCGGTGTGCCCCAAGGAGATCCGCATCGAGTTCATCGCGCGCATGAACCGCGATTACGCCCGGGCCCTCCTGCTGGCCCGGCCGCCCCGCGCGACCGGCGGCGAATAGGCGGGGCTACAGCGGGAGAAACCGGGAGGCCGGACGGATTCGTCCAAACCATCATGACCAGGAGACGGGTGGTTCGCAGCGCTGTATGTGTAGCGGCCATGCTCTCGTCGGCGCTCTCGCGCCCGCCGGGGGACTCGGTGACGGTGTCGCCCGCGGCGCGCAAGCTGCACTTCCGCTCGATCGTAGTGGACACGCACGACGACACCACGCAGCGCTTCCTCTTTGAAAAAGACTTCGACTTCGGCAAGCGCAACGCCGAAGGCCACGTGGACATCCCTCGCGCCCGCGAAGGCGGCATGGACGCCATTTTCTTCTCCATCTGGATGCCGGGAGACTACACCGGCCCCAAAGCGGTGAAGCGCTCCGTGGCCATGATTGACAGCGTGCGCCAGACCATCCGCCGCCACCCGCGCGACTTGCTGCCGGCCACCACCGCCGCGGAGATACGCCGCGCCGCGCAGCAGGGCAAGATCGCCGCGCTGATGGGCATGGAAGGCGGCCACATGATTGACGACGACCTGGGCGTGCTGCGGATGTATGCCGCGCTCGGCGTCCGCTACCTCACCCTGACCCACTTCAAGAACAACAACTGGGCCGATTCGTCCACCGACACGCCCAGGCACAACGGCCTGACGGCCTTCGGCAAGGACGTGGTGCGCGAGCTGAACCGCCTGGGGGTGATGGTGGACATCTCCCACGTCTCCGACAAGACGTTCTACGACGCGCTCGAATTGACCAAAGCGCCGGTTATCGCCTCGCACTCATCCTGCCGCGCCATCAGCGACCACCCGCGGAATATGAATGACGACATGCTGGGGGCGCTGGCCCGGAACGGCGGCGTGGTGCACATCAATTACCATGTGGATTTCCTGAGCCAGGAGTTCCTGAACGCCAGCCGGGCCGCGAACAAGGACGTTACCAGCCTGTTTGCGGAGGTGGAAAAGCAGTGTGGGGAAGACCAGGCCTGCCAGATCCTGGCTGGGGACCGCCTCTACAAGCAGGCCCTGGCCGCCGGCAGAGTGCCGCGCGTGAGTTGGGAGAAGATCGTCGCGCACATTGACCACGTGGTGAAGGTTGCGGGTGTGGACCATGTGGGCCTGGGCTCGGACTTCGACGGCGCCAATATGCCCGACGGGATGGACGACGCTTCGTTTCTGCCCCGGCTAACGGAAGCCCTGCTGGCCAGGGGCTACAAGGAGCGGGACATCGAGAAAATCCTCGGCGGCAACACGCTGCGCGTAATGGAGCAGGTCGAGCGCGTGGCCCGGGAAATGGGAAGGCAGAAGGTAAGGACTCCGAACTCAGAACACTAACTTCGTGGGGAGAAGGATGAGAAACAGGGGCAACTGGGTGTTTACGGCTGGCTTGCTGGTGATGGCGGCCGGGGTGGCAGCGGCGGTGGCGGCACAGCAAGCGGCGCGGCAGAGGGACGCCGTAGGGCCGTTGCCGCCGGTGGAAATCTCGGAGCGGGCGCGCAAGCTGCACTTCCGCTCGATCGTAGTGGACACGCACGACGACACCACGCAGCGCCTGCTCAGTGAGAGGGAATACGACATCGCCAAGCGCGACGCGCGCGGCCACATTGACATTCCGCGCATGCGCGAAGGCGGCATGGATGCCATCTTCTTCTCCATCTACATCCCGGCCACGGTCACCGGGCCGGAGGCGGTGAAGCGCTCGTTGCGGCTGATTGATTCCGTGTACGAGGCGGTGCGCAAGAACCCGAAGGACCTGGAACTCGCCGCTACCGCCGCGGACGTGCGCCGCGTTGTCCGCCAGGGCAGGATCGCTGCGCTGATGGGCATGGAAGGCGGCCACATGATTGACGACGACCTGGGCGCGCTGCGCATGTACGCCGGGCTCGGCGTCCGTTACCTCACGCTCACCCACAGCCGCAAGACCAACTGGGCGGGATCATCCGGGGAAACCGAGAACGCCGGGCTGACGCCCTTCGGCAAGGACGTGGTGCGCGAACTGAACCGCCTGGGGGTGATGGTGGACATCTCCCACGTCTCCGACCAGACTTTCTACGACGCGCTCGAGACCAGCGCCGCGCCCATGATCGCTTCGCACTCCTCCTGCCGCGCCATTTGCAACCACGCCCGCAACATGACCGATGACATGATCCGCGCCCTGGCGAAGAAGGGAGGCGTCATCCAGATTACTTACGTGGATTCGTTCCTCAGCCAGGAGCTGAAGGATGCACAGGAGGCCATCCGCGACGAGCAGCGCGCGAAAACCGAAGAGGCCCAGAAGGCTTGCGGCGCAGACGACGCCGCGTGCCGCCGCGAAGCTGCCCGCCGCGTCCGCGAGGAGTTCTCCGCGCGTCTGCCGAAAGCGAGCTGGACCAAGATCGTGGACCACATTGACCACGCTGTGAAGCTGGTGGGCGCCGACCACGTCGGTCTGGGCTCGGACTTCGACGGCGCCACCATGCCCGAAGGCATGGAGGACGTCACCCGCATCCCGCGCATCACCGACGCCCTGCTCCAGAAGGGCTACAGGGAACGCGACATTGAGAAGATTCTCGGCGGGAACATCCTGCGCGTGATGGAACAGGTGGAGCGAGTGGCGCAGGGAAGGCAGAAGTAGGAAGGCAGAAGCAGAACTCAGAACTTAGAACTTGAGAACTCAGAACCAGGAACTCACAACTCGGAAACCAGGAAACAGAAACCAAGAACCGATAACCGAAACAGGAACCTTCGCGGGGGTCGCCGGGAGGGAACGATGCGTAACGTGACGATGACCATGGTTGTGGCGTTGGCGGTTGGCGCTCCAGCGATGGCGCAGGGCGGGGGCACAGCGAAGGGGCCGGCCAAGAAAGGGGCTGCCGGCGCCGCGGCGCCGACGACCTTCAACCGGGCGCTGCTCGCTCCCAGCAAGCTGGTGGAGAAGGCCCCGGAGGAGTTCGAGGCCAAGTTCACCACCACACGCGGCGAGTTCATCGTGAAGGTCACGCGCGCCTGGGCGCCCAATGGCGCCGACCGCTTCTACAACCTGGTGAAGAACGACTTTTTCGACGGCGCGCACTTCTTCCGCGCCATTGACGGGTTCATGGTGCAGTTCGGCATCAGCGCGTTTCCGCAGGTGTCGAAGATGTGGCAGAACGCCACCATCAAAGACGACCCGGTGAAGCAGAGCAACCGGAACGGGTTCATCACCTTTGCCATGACCTCGGAGAGGAACTCGCGCACCACGCAGGTCTTCATCAACTACGGGAACAACGCGCGTCTGGACTCGTCGGGGTTCGCCCCTTTCGGCCAAGTGGTCAAAGGCATGGACGTAGTGGTGGTGCTTTACACCGGTTATGGCGAGGGCGCGCCGAACGGGCGAGGTCCCCGCCAGGACTTGATCCAGGCGCGTGGCGCCGCATACCTCGATAAGGAATTTCCCCGGCTGGACAAGATTCTCACGGCGACAATCTTCTCCCCCGCGCCGGCCGCACCCGTGAGCAAGGCCCCGGCCAAGAAAAGCCCGTAAGGCTCAGATGTACTTCTTCACGTTGGGCCAGGCCTGGCGCAGATCGAAACGCGGCTTGCGCGCCATGTAGATGGGGTGGCGCTGCTCGTAAGGCATGGCGTAGGGGTGCTCGAAGCGCGCCGCTTCCTCGACCTGCTCGAATGTCTCCAGCACGTCTTCCCGCGGCTCACCCACGGTGATCACAATCTCCACGGGATGTTGTGGCGGGCCCCACAGGTAGTAGTTGTTGTGGCCGCTGATGGCCTTGGGCAGGCCGAGTTGCGGGCCGAAGAAGTCCACCGCGCCGGCTTCGCCGTAGTTGCTGCAATAGATGGCGGTCCGTGTTTTCTCCTCCGGCGACAAGGTGTGATAAACGCGCGCGACCGTTGCCGCCATTTCCGGCCAGCCGTGCATGTCCGCGTACATCTGCGGGAGCGGGCCCATGCGATGGCGCTCGGTGGGCGGGCCGCTGAAGCCGCTGTAGATGCGCAGGTAGGTCTCCACCGGGAGCACGGGCAGCACCAGCGGCGCGGTACCGGCGCCGCCGGCCAGAAGCAGGGCTACGAAAATGCTCCGCAGCACGGTCGCGTAGCGATTCGCCGTCCACACGGCCAGGCCTACAGCTCCTCCCGCGTAGAGCAGGGGGTAAATCGGCGCAATGTAATAAGGCTTGGCCCGCAGCAGCACAAGAACCGCAAACAGCGCGACGAACAGCCAGCCAAACAGCCGGTACGGCTTTCCCGCCGCGGAGATCAGGAAGAACCACAAGGCCGCAACGCCGATGAGCAGGCTCGCGGGGTGAAACTCGAGGAACATGCCCCACAGGAAGGAGCCGAGGGCGAAGGGCGCGTTCTTGTAAAGCTGGCCCATGCGCAGCAGCTCCCACATGGGGAAGCCGTTGGCCCATTGCCAGAGCGCGTGCGGGAGGGCCATGAGAAACGCCACGGCGCCGCCGGCCCACAGCCAGGGATTCGCGAGATACCGCCGCGCGGGCGTCAGAGCCAGGGCCGCCAGCACCGCGACGCCAAAGAAGATGATCGAGTGTTTGGTTTGCAGGCCCAGGCCGCAAATCGCGCCGAAGGCCAGCCACAGTTTCGGCCGATCGTGCTTGACGATGAGCAGGAGAAGGTAGGCAGCCAGCGCCCAGAAGAGGTGCTCGAAGGCGTTCATGGAGAGGAAACCGTGGATGGCCAGCAGAACGGGAGAGGCCAGGGCAGCCAATTGCGCCAGCGCGCAGGCGAACCGCTGGCCGCCCAGCACGCGCGCGATCATCCCCGTGAGAAGAATGACCAGCGCGCCGGCCACGGCGGGGAAGAAACGAATGGCAAAGACCGAATCGCCCAGCAAGGCGCGGCTCGCGGCGGCGACCAGCGCCACCATCGGCGGCTGGTCCACGTAGCCCCAGGCGAGGCGTTCGCCGCAGGCGATGAAGTAAAGCTCGTCGCGGAAGTAACCGTAGCCGCCGGTGGCGTTGACGGCGAAGTGGATCAGCAGCTTGGCCGCCGGCAGCAGGAAAAGGAGGCCGAGGCCAATTCGCTCCGCGGGCGGCTGGTTATCATTCGGCATGGTTTAGTGTACGGGGAAGGAGGCCATCGTGTTCCAAAGCGGTGCGCCGCAGCGGGCAGTTCCGAGTAATGGGCCGGGCCAACCTCACGAGGGCAATAGGCCGGTCTAAAGACCGGCCCCTACAAACCCAGGACGGTGACCAGCTCGCGGACGGACGCGGCGGATTTTTGCAGCGCGGCGTTTTCCTCCGGCGTGAGTTTGATCTGGATGATCTGCTCGATGCCGCGGGCGCCCAGCTTGCAGGGGACGCCGACGAAGAGCCCGTTGATGCCGTACTCGCCTCGAGGTACGCGGCGCAGGGGAGAATCTTCTTCTTGTCCTTCAGGATGGCGTCCACCATTTCCACGGCTGAGGCGGATGGGGCGTAATAGGCCGAGCCGGTCTTCAGCAGGTTGACGATTTCCGCGCCGCCCTTGCGCGTGCGCGTCACGATGGCCTCGATTTTCTCCGGGGGCAGCAGGTCGGGCAGGGGGATGCCCGCGACGGTGGAGTAGCGCGGCAGCGGCACCATGTCGTCACCGTGGCCGCCGAGCACGAAGCTGTGCACGTTGGAAACGCTGACGTTCAGTTCCTCAGCCACGAAGGCGCTCATGCGCGCGGAATCGAGCACCCCGGCCATGCCGATGACGCGGTTCTTGGAGAAGCCGCTGATCTTGTAGGCGGCCTGGGCCATGGCGTCGAGCGGGTTGGTGACCATGACCAGGATGCAGTTGGGCGAGAACTTGACGATCTGCTCGACCACCTGCTTGACCACGTCGTAGTTGGCTTTGAGCAGGTCGTCGCGGCTCATGCCGGGCTTGCGGGGGAAGCCCGCGGTGACCACCACCACGTCGCTATTGGCGGTGTCCTTGTAGTCGCCGGCGGCGGTGCAAATGCCGGTGACGCGGGAGTCGCTGCGGCTCACCGGCGTGGACTCGAGCATGTCCAGGGCCTTGCCGGCCGGGGGGCCGTCCAGCACGTCGGTGAGCACCACGTCGGCGAGTTCCGCATCCACGAGGCGTTGCGCCGTGGTCGAACCTACGAAGCCTCCGCCCACTACCGTGACCTTTTTCCTCATCTCGTCCCCCTGAATGAGTGAGGCGAAACTCGAACGTCGAAACTCGAAAATCGCCTCGGGTTCTTGTCCACGCTTGCGGCCCTGGCCCGGGCCGTGTTTCGAGTTTCGTTCTCCGAGTTTCGCCGTTATCGCGCCGAAGCCGCCAACTGCATATTCTCAATGATGGCCGAGGCGAACTCGGATGTTTTCAACTTGGTGGCGCCGTCCATAAGGCGCTCCAGGTCATAGGTGACGCGCTTCTGCTGGATGGTGCGGGCGATGCCGTTCTGGATCAGCGTCGCGGCTTCGCGCCAGCCGAGGAAGTCGAACATCATGGCCCCGCTGAGCATCACGCTGGCCGGGTTGATGATGTCCTTGTCCGCGTACTTCGGGGCGGTGCCGTGGGTGGCTTCGAAGACGCCGAAGCCGTCGCCGATGTTCGCGCCCGGGGCCATGCCCAGGCCGCCGACTTGCGCGGCGCAAGCGTCGGAGAGGTAATCGCCATTCAGGTTGGGCGTGGCCAGCACCTGGTATTCATCCGCGCGGGTGAGCACCTGCTGGAAAATCGAGTCGGCGATGCGGTCGTTGATCAGCAGCTTCTGCTTCCACTGGCCGCTGCCGTGCGTTGCGCCCAACTCGGCGATCACGCTCTTCACCTCGGCGCACACTTCCTGGCGGAATTTCTCCGGCGCGCGCTCCAGGCCCGGCTCGATTTGCGCGGCGTTCTGCTCGACGGTGATGTGCGGATTGCCGTCCCAGTTGCCGAGGATCCAGCTTTCGCGTTCGGTGACCACCTGCTGGCGGAACTCCTGGGTGGCCAGCTCGTAGCCCCAGTCGCGGAATGCGCCTTCGGTGAACTTCTGGATATTGCCCTTGTGCACCAGGGTGACCACGCTGCGGCCGTTCTCCAGGGCGTGCTGGATGGCGCGGCGCACCAGGCGCTTGGTGCCGAAGGGCGAAATGGGCTTGATGCCGATGCCGGAATCCAGGCGCACCTGCTTGGTGGCGCCCTTGAGCATGTCGTTGTTGAGGAACTCGATGAACTTTTTCACCTCGGGCGAGCCGGCCTTCCACTCGATGCCCGCGTACACGTCTTCCGTGTTTTCGCGGAAGATGATGATGTTCATGCGCTCCGGATGGCGCACCGGCGAGGGCACGCCCTGGAAATAAATCACCGGCCGGACGCAGGCGTACAGGTCCAAGATTTGCCGCAGCGCCACGTTCAGCGAACGGATGCCGCCGCCCACCGGCGTGGTCAGCGGGCCCTTGATGGCCACGCGGAAGCTGCGGATGGCCTCTACGGTGTCCGCGGGGAGCCAGTCCTGGAACTGGTTGAAGGCCTTTTCGCCGGCGAAGACTTCGAGCCAGGCGACGCGGCGTTTGCCGCCGTAAGCCTTATCGACCGCCGCGTCGAAGAGGCGCTGTGACGCGCGCCAGATATCGCGGCCGGTGCCGTCCCCTTCGATATAGGGCAGGATGGGCCGGTCGGGCACGCGAATTTCGCCCCCCGCGTATTCGATGACCTGGCCGTCGGCTGGAACGGAGACTCCGTTGTAGGAGGTCTTCATAACGATTTCCCCCGATTCAACCCAGGGTGCAGCCACCCTTTGCTTCGCCGCGCGTGGCTCAGCGCAAGCATCGCCCGACGGGCGGGCCTTCCTCCGGGTGCAGCGGGCCATTCTACATCAGTTGCCGCCCCCCGCAGGGGCGGCTTACGCCGCCCCGCCACAGGAACTCTCCGCCGGGCCGCGCGGTACGGGGCGGGATAAACCCGCCCCTACGCGGGCGTTTTCACGCCGAACACCCGGTCGTAGACCGCGCGGGCCGTGAAACGCGCCGCTTCAAGGGACTCTTCCAAGGAATTCGGCGCGGGCAGCTCCACCTGCCAATCGCGCAGCAGGATCAGGATACGCCGCGCCAGCGCCGGGTCCGCCGGGCGATTTGCGGCGCGGCCGGTCACCAGCCGGTGGGCGTGGTCTGCCGCGCGGAAGAGCATGGCGGCCGCGGCCAGGGAGCCTGCGTCGCGCTCGTCCAACGCGCCCGCGCCGGCCAGCGCCTCAATCTGCTCCAGCGTGTTCGCCCCAACGGGGAAAACCTCGGCCGGACCGCGGAAATAGGCGAGGGCGGCGGCATACTCAATGTCGTAGAAGCCCCCGGGGAGGTGCTTGAACTCCCCGCGGGCGCGGGGGCCTGTGCCTTCGCGCTCGAGGCGCAAACGCATTTCGGCGAGTTGCCGCGCCAGTTCCGCAAGTCCCGCGGGCGAGCGCCAACGCCCGGCCAGCACGGCGCGCGCGCTGCGCACCACCGCTTCGCCCAGGGCCATATTGCCGGCCACGGGACGGGCCTTCAGCCAAGTGGCCGTTTCCCAGGCGCGCGCCTCCGTGAGCAGGTAGCCCCGCAGGTAGGAATCGGACTGGACGATTTCGCCCTCCGCGCCGCGCGGCCGCAACCGCGTGTCCACCGGGAAGAGCAGGCCGTCCTGGGTGTAACTGGAGACCACCTGGACCAGGCGTTCCGCCAGGCGGCGCCAGGGCTCGCGCTCATCGGCGGACAAATCGCCGCCTGTAATGAACACCAGGTCGGCGTCGGAGGCGATGTCCATTTCGCGGGTTCCCAGCCGGCCGAGGGCCAGCACCGTGAAGGGCGCGTCGCGCAGCTCTCCTGCCGGGGCTGGCCCCCCGCGGCGCAAATCCGCCCAGGTAAGTTGCAGTGCCCCGGCGACGGAATGATCGGCCAGGCGCGAGAGGGTCTGGAAAGTGTCGAACGGCTTCGCGGGACCGCGCAAAGCGGCGACGATCGCCGCCAGCACGCTGCGGCAGTAGGCCACACGCAGCGCGGTCATGCCTGTGGCCAGTGGCGTGGACTCCGCGGGGCTCAGTTGAGGAAAAGAGCGCAATGCCGGAGCGTCTTTGCCCACCAGCGCGATCTCATCCACGAAGCGCGAGAACATTTCCACCGCCAGGTCGCTGCGCGAAAAAACCTCCGCGGCGCGCGGAAGCCAGTCGAGGTTCGATTGCAGGCGCGCGACGACGCCGGAATCGAGGAACGCCGCGCTGAGGTAGCGGTTCAGCCCGCGGCGGGTGTAGGGGTCGGCGCTGGAGAGCAGCTCGCGCAGCGCCGAGTGCAGCGCCGGGTACTGCTGCCCGAGGCGGGCCAGCAGGGCGGCGGGGGCGGCCGGAGCGGGAGCGAACTCCGGCTCGGCGGGGAGTTCGCGCGGCTGGTGCTGCACCAGGATGCGGTCGTAGATTTCGCGCACGTCGGCGAAATGCTCGGCGATGCGGCGGCGCAGGCGTTCCGCGGCGGCGACGCTGCGCAGGGGCTCGAGGCCGCAGCGGCGCGCCAGGCGTTCGAGCGCGCCCGGCGAAGGGGACTGCGGGTCGGGCAGGGCGTGGCGTTGCAGGCCGTCGCGAAGCTGCAAGCGATGCTCGACCTTGCGCAGGAACTGGTAGGCCCCGCCCAGTCGGTAGAAATCGTTGCCCGTCAGGTGGCCCTTGTCGTGGAGGCGCTGGAGGGCAACCAGAGTCGGCGCGGCCGCCGGCGCGGAGAGCCACGGGTCTGCGCCGCCGTACAGCCGTTGCAGGCATTGCGCCAGGAACTCGATGTCGCGGATGCCGCCAGGCGTGAGCTTGACGTTCCACTCCGCGGCGAAGCCGCGGCCATCGGGGGAAGCGTGTTCCGGCGCATCCAGGGGCGCGGGGCGCGCGGCGCGGCGCAGCTTGCGGGTGATGCCGGCGCGGGCGTTGAGCACAGCTTCCACGGCGGCCACGTTGAACCCCGGCCGGAAAATCAGCGGATGCAGTTCGCGCAGAAAGCGCCGGCCGGCCTCCGCGTCGCCGGCGCAGACGCGGGCCTTCAGCAGCATCTGCAGCTCCCACTCCTGCGCGCGCGCGCGATAGTAGTGGAGCGCCGCGGGCAGGCTGATGGCGATGAACCCCTCCTGGCCCTGCGGGCGCAGCCGCACGTCCACGCGGAAGACGGCGCCCTCCGGGGTGACCTCGGAGATCAGCTTGAGCACGGTGTGGGACAAGCGGATGAAGTACTCGCCATTGGTGAGCGCGCCTTCCGCGCCACCCGCCGTATCTCCCTGGCCGGTGTAGAAGAACATCAGGTCAATGTCGGAGCTGTAGTTGAGTTCGCGCGCGCCGAGCTTGCCCAGGGCCACCACGATGAGTTGCGCGGGCCGGGAGCGCCCCAGCGCGTCCGCGGTTTGTGGCTCGCCGTAGAGCTTGCGCAGGCGGCCCTCCGCCAGGTGCAGGGCGCGGGCCAGCAGCAGGTCGGCCAGTGCGCTGAGCTCGAGGGTGGTTTCCGCCAGGGTGGCTAGGCCTAGCACGTCGCGCAAGGTGATGCGCAGGTACTCGCGGCGTTTGAAGCGGGCCAGCAGCACCGCGGGATCGAGGTCCACCTGGCTGGCGGAAAAGCGCGCGAACTCTTCGTCGAGCTCTTCCTGCGATTTGATGTGCTCGATGCCGCGGGCATGCTGGCGGGCGCGCCAGGGCTTGTGCAGCCACGCGACCAGCTCCGGTTGTTGCAGGAGCGTTTCACTCAGGAAGCGGCTGTAGCTGAAGAGGGTCAGCAGGTAGTGCAGGGCCGCCGGGTTGCGGTCCATGTAGCGCAGCGCCTCGGCGTGGGCGCCGGCCGCAGGCCTGGCCGCTGGGCTCGGTTCCGCCGCGCCCGGGCCGCTGTCCGCTGGAGGGGGGACGGGTCGCAGGAAACGCTCCAGATAGTTCAGGGCGCCGTCCGGGTCGGGAAGCTGCGCCAGCAGGGTGGGCAGGGTCTTCCAGAGCTTCCCCGGCAGTTGCTCGCGAACGCGCGCCAGGTCCGCGTCCGCGCGGGCCGCGTCGGCAAAAGCCACTGTACGGAACGAATCGTCCATGCGCGAATTCTTATATCACGGCCGCGCGAGTTACCCGCGGCGACGCGCAAGGGGCGCCGCAGGGGGGTTGGGCCCTGGCGCGCTTCAAAAAGGTGTGGGCTTCTGATGAAAACCCTGCATAATGCGCGCAGCATGTAGATTCTCCGCCGCAATCCAATCTGACCCGGCCAGCTGCGAACGGGAGCGCGCCGCCGGATTCCCAAATCAAAGGAGGCACAAAGCTGAACACCCAGACGATGGGCGTGTCCCGGAGGGCCAGGCGCAAGCTCTCGGCGTGGCCGCTGATTGCCGCTACCTATTTCATGGTGGCGGGCGGGCCGTACGGCCTGGAGGAAATCGTCGGCGGCGCCGGCTACAGCGGCGCGTTCGTGATTCTGCTGGTTACGCCGCTCATCTGGAGCCTGCCCACGGCCCTGATGGTCAGCGAACTGGCCAGCGCCATCCCCGAGGAGGGCGGTTTCTACGTGTGGACGCGGCGGGCCATGGGGCGCTTCTGGGGATTCCAGCAGGCCTGGCTCAGTCTCAGCGGCAGCCTCTTCGACATGGCCATCTATCCCACCCTGTTCGTCAGCTACTTCGTGATGATGTTCCCCGGTCTGGGCGCCGCCCCGTGGCCGCTGGTTCTGGGGTTGGGGATGATCGTGGTGTGCACGGTGTGGAATCTCTTTGGGGCGCGCGCCGTGGGCGCGAGTTCCGTTTGGATGGGTGTACTGCTGCTAGCGCCCTTTGCGGTACTGACGGTGATGGCCCTCTTTCACCGCGGCAGCAGCACGCCACCCACGCTGACTGGGTCCCACGGCACCGATGTGCTCGGCGGGCTGCTGGTGGCCATGTGGAACTACATGGGCTGGGACAATGTCACCACGGTGGCCGGGGAAGTGCAGCGCCCGCAACGCACATACCCACGAGTGATGGCCGGGGCGGTCGCGCTGGTGATGCTCTCCTACTTTGTCCCCGTGGGCGCCGCCGCCTGGGCCGGGATTCCGCAAAGCCTGTGGGAGACCGGTGGCTGGGTACGCATCGGCGGCGAGATCGGCGGGCCGTTGTTGGCGCTGGGCATCACCCTGGCGGGAGTGGTGGGAGCGGTGGGGACGTTCAATGCGTTGACCATGTCGCTTTGTCGCATCCCGCGGGTGATGGCCCAGGACGGGTTGCTGCCGCTGGCCTTTGCGCGCGTGTTGCCGCGCACTGGAGCGCCGTGGGTTTCCATCGTGGTGTGCGCGGTGGCCTGGGGTGTGTGCTTCCCGCTGGGGTTCGTGAGCCTGGTGATCCTCGACGTGCTGCTCACCGGGATGAGCATCCTGCTGGAGTTCGTCGCGCTGGTGGTGCTGCGCATCCGCGAACCGGAGTTGCACCGCCCCTACCGCGTGCCCGGGGGCCTGGTTGGCGCGGTTCTTCTGGGCGTGGGGCCGGCGGCATTGATGGCGCTGAGCGTGCTCCGCAACGCCGACGAGAGGATGGGTCCGGTGAGTGCGCTGTGGGTTGGAACGGCCCTGGTGGTAGCCGGGCCTGTGGTGTACGCAGCTATGCAAGCAGTCTCTCGGCGTCGGGCCGGGTGAAGTACACCGCCTGCCGGCGCCCGGTTCCAGTACGAGCGAGGATTTGCGATTGAGATTCTTAGGCCGCTTGCGCAGGCTCAGGTTGAGGACGCAACTCTTTCACACCCTGCTAGATGTCGTAGTAGAGCTGGAACTCGTACGGATGCGGGCGCATGCGCACGGCATTGACCTCGTTTTTCATTTTGTAGTCCACCCACAGGTGGACGACTTCGGGGCTGAAGACGTCGCCCTTGAGCAGGAACTTGTGGTCGTTTTCCAGGTTGCGGAGCGAATCCTCCAGCGAGCCGGGGAGCGAAGGCACTTTCTTCAGCTCTTCGGGCTCCAGGTCGTAGATGTCCTTGTCGAGCGGCTGGCCCGGGTCCATCTTGTTCTCCACGCCGTCGAGCCCGGCCATCAGCATCGCCGCGTAGGCCAGGTACGGGTTGCACGAGGGGTCCGGCGGGCGGAACTCGACGCGCTTGGCCTTGGGACTGGCCGAGTACATCGGGATACGCACCGCGGCGGAACGGTTGCGGCGCGAGTACGCCAGGTTCACCGGCGCCTCGAAGCCGGGCACCAGGCGCTTGTAGGAGTTGGTGGTCGGAGCGATCAACGCGGCCAGGGCCGGCGCGTGCTTCAGCAGCCCGCCGATGTACCACAGCGCGGTCTGCGAGAGTCCCGCGTAGCCGTCGCCGGCGAAGAGCGGTTTGCCCTTCAGCCACAGCGACTGGTGCGTGTGCATGCCCGAGCCGTTGTCTCCGTACAGCGGCTTGGGCATGAAAGTGACGGTCTTGCCGTACTGGTTGGCCACGTTGCGCACGATGTACTTGAAGAGCAGCATTTTGTCGGCGGCGCGCAGCAGCGTATCGAAGCGGAAGTCGATTTCGGTCTGCCCGCCGCTGGCTACTTCGTGGTGGTGGCACTCGACGTCGATGCCGCAGGCGATCATCTGCTGCACCATGTCGGTGCGCAGGTCCATGTAGTGGTCCGTGGGCGGGACGGGGAAGTAGCCCTCCTTGTACCGCGGCCGGTAACCCAGGTTGTGCTCCTCGCGCCCGGAGTTCCACCGGCCCTCCTCGGCGTCAATGTAGTAGAAGCCGTGCTGGGTGGTCTGGTCGAAGCGGATGTTGTCGAAGATGAAGAACTCCGCCTCGGCGCCGAAGAAGGCCTGGTCGGCAAGACCCGTGAAGCCCAGGTAGGCTTCGGCGCGCTTGGCCATTTGCCGCGGGTCGCGCGGGTAGGGCTGCTTGGTCACCGGGTCAATCACGTCGCCGATCATGCACAGCGTGGGCGTGTCGCGGAACGGGTCCATGAAGGCGGTATTCGCGTCGGGGATCAGCAGCATGTCCGATTCGTGGATGGAGGCCCAGCCGCGGATGGAGCTGCCGTCAATGCCGAAGCCGTCCTCGAACGACTTCTCATCCACTTCGGCCATGGGATAGCTGATGTGGTGCCAAAGCCCGGGCAGGTCGGTGAACCGCAGGTCCACGATTTTCGCGTTATTCTTCTTGCCGAACTCCAGTGCGCCTTTCGCGTCCATCTATCCTCCGTAGGTCTTATGTAGCGCCCCGCCGGGTTCTGGCCGGGCACGATCATGTAGTGCGTAGCAGAGCGAACCTCCGCGCGCCGTGTTTCCGTTCCTGCCCGTGCGCGCACGCGGTCGTAGGCGCCGGGTCGCTCTTGCAGGGAAAGCGCACAGGCTGAAAGCCTGTGCTACTTCGGGGGCTGCTGCTCCGCCGCCAGGAATTGCACCCTGCCGTCGCGAAGCGCCTCAGTTCCGTCCTCTTCCGCATCCTGATACAGGCGTGTGCTGCTGTAGCTTGGGACAATAGCGAAACGCGCCGCGCCCGTCAAGAGACACGCGAGAGACAATGCCAGGACAATTTGGCGCGGCGGTCTTGCAGCGCGAGACGCGCGGAAGCTCTGGAACCGCGCCCGGATTGCAGGAGACGCGCCGCACTCTTGAAGCCCTGAACGCGAAGGCCGCTCAATCGCCGCTCAGCGACGACGAACGTCGGGAGCGCGCCCGCCTGACCGGGGAGCTCGACGGCGGCGAAACAGCCGGGCCCTTGCCGCGCGAAGTCCTGGCGGGCCAGCCCGAGCACGCCTCGGCCAACTTCATGCTCGGAGCGTCGCTTGTGGACCGGGGCGATGCCGCAGGAATCGAACCCCTGGACCGCGCCATGAAGAAGGCGCCCGATTGCACCATGCCGGCGTGCGAGCTGGCCTCCGCGTACTTCGAGCAAGCCGGGGAAGAGAAGCGCGCCGAAGAGTACCGCCAGCGCTGGACCAAGGGCCGCGATCTGGAGGAGGACGCGTACCTCGAACGCAACCGCCTGACCGGCGCGGACGAGTTTCTCGCGCACGGACTGGACGGCGCGGCGCTGCAAGGGGTGGTCCGGCAATTAGTCAAGCATGCGCACCTGAAGGCCGCCTATCTCGCGCGGAAGGCCGTTCTCTTCCTGCCCGAGCTGCCACTCTAGGTCGTGGGCCTGGCGCCGCGAAAAAAGTGGCACGGCAGGGACCTGATGCCGACGTCGCGCTGGTGCAGGCCATCGCTCAGACCGTCGGCCTACCCGGCGACGGAAAGATCATCCTGCTCTACGCGCACAAGGAAATCGCGAAGAAGATTGCCCGCATTCCCTGCTCGCTCGTGTATGAGGGCCGCTGAGTTCGCAGGTCAGTCGTAGTACTCGTTGCCGAGGTGGGTGATCAGGTCTTCGCCCATCATCCAGCGCAGGGTGTTTTTCAGCTTCATGAGCTGAATGAACAGGTCGTGCTCCGGGTAGAGCTGCGGTGCGCACATGGGCGACTTGAAGTAGAAGCTGAGCCACTCCTGGATGCCGCGCATGCCGGCGCGCTGCGCCAGGTCCAGGAAGAGCACCAGGTCGAGCACGATGGGCGCGGCCAGGATGGAGTCGCGGCACAGGAAGTCCACCTTGATCTGCATCGGGTAGCCCAGCCAGCCGAAGATGTCAATGTTGTCCCAGCCTTCTTTGTTGTCGCCGCGCGGCGGGTAGTAGTTGATGCGCACCTTGTGGTAAATCTTGCCGTAGAGCTGCGGGTAAAGCTGCGGTTGGAGGATGTACTCGAGCACGCCGAGCTTCGATTCCTCCTTGGTCTTGAAGGACTCCGGGTCGTCGAGCACCTCGCCGTCGCGGTTGCCCAGTATGTTCGTCGAATACCAGCCGTGCATCCCCAGCATGCGCGCCTTGAAGCCCGGGGCCAGGATGGTCTTCATCATGGTCTGGCCGGTCTTGAAGTCCTTGCCGCACAGCGGGACGTTGTATTCGCGGGCCAGCTCCTGCAACGCGGGAATGTCCACCGTCAGGTTGGGCGCGCCGTTGGCGAAAGGGACGCCGCTGGTGATGGCCGCCCAGGCGTACAGCATCGAGGGGGCGATGGCCGGATGGTTCTCCTTCATGGCGCGTTCGAAGCGGGCCACGTTGCGGTGCACGGCATGCTCGCGCAGGAACACTTCGGTGGAGCCACACCACACCATAACCATCCGGGAGCACTGGTTCTTCTTCTTGAAGGCCCGAATGTCGTCCTGGATTTGCTGAGCCAGATCGAACTTGTTGCGGCCCCTCTTGACGTGCTTGCCGTCGAGCTTCTTCACGTAGTCGCGGCTGAAGGCGCCCTTCATGGGGCGGATGCCTCCGAGGAACGTTTTGATTGGTTCCAGGTGGTGCGGATCGAGCACGCCGGCCGTGCGCGCCGTTTCGTAAGCGCTGTCCGGGAAGATATCCCAGCCGCCGAAGACCAGGTTGTCGAGTTTCTCCAGCGGCACGAAGTCGCGGATCAGCGGCGACCGACCCTCGTCGCGCTTGCCCAGCCGCACGGTGCTGAGCTGCGTGAGCGAGCCAAAGGGCTGGGCCATCTTGCGCCGCACCAGCTCCACGCCGGCCATGAACGTGGTGCTCACCGCGCCCATCCCGGGCATCAGCACTCCCAGCTTGCCCCGAGGGGCCTCAATCGCAGCAGGACGGCGCATGGGTTCTCCTCAATCGTCAGCAACGAGAAGGCAAGACGCAGATACCGGAAGCGGGCCTTCGTTGTGCGAAAAGCATACCCGAAACGGGCAAGACTGGCAACGGGGATTACGCAGCGCAATAAGGTGTGGTGCGTAGTGCACCATAGTTGTGGTGCAAGGCCAGGCACGGCTCCCTCCGGCGCCCGCGGCCGGCCCGCCCGGGTCGGAGGCCCTGGCTGGCTGCGGCTGGCTACGGGCAGCGCGCTTTGTTACCCTTCGCGTGTGGCCGCCACACCCGGATCCCGACGAAGCGCCCCGGCGTCCGAGTCCATCACCAGCCGCGATAACCGCTGGCTGAAGCGGTTCCGCGCGGCCCTGCGCGACGCGGACACAACCGCCGGCCCGGACCACTGCATGGGCGTGGAGGGGCCGCACCTGGTGGCCGATGCGCTGCGCGCCGGCCGGGAGATTGTGGCCGTTCTCTACTCCGAAACGGGCGAGCGTCACGCGGAGCCGTTGCTTCGCGACCTGGACCCGCGCGCGCGCATCTTACGGGCCAGCGACCAACTCTTTGCGGGCGTTTCCGGCACGCGCGCGACACAGGGCATTGCCGCGCTGGTGCGCCTCCCACCGGCAACCCTGGACGACATTCTCGAAGGCGGGGCGGGCCGCGCGCCGCTGGTGGTGGCGCTGGCCGGCGTGCAGGACCCGGGCAACGTAGGAACCGTGCTGCGGACGGCGGAAGCCTTTGGTGCGTCGGGCGCCATCGCCCTGGCGGGCACGGCCAGCCCCTGGGGGCAGAAGTCGCTGCGGGCGTCGGCTGGTTCGGCGCTGCGTCTGCCGATCCTGAGCGGCGTGGCCCCCGCCATCGTACTGGCGCAACTGCGGGTGGCGGGATTGAAGGTGGTGGCCGCGTCCACTGGCGGAGGGGCCGCACCCGCCCAGGTGGACTTGCGAGGCCCCGCGGCGCTGCTGATCGGCAACGAAGGCGCGGGGTTGCCGCCGGAGATCGAACGCTCCGCGGACGCGCGCGCGCGCATTCCCATCGCGGCGGCCGTGGAATCGCTGAACGCCGCGGTGGCCGCCGCGGTGCTGCTGTACGAAGCCTCGCGCCAACGCGCGTAGGGGCGCTGCCAGCTGCGCCCCGTATGGACCCTGGCGCCGCAGCCGCTCAGGGCTACGCCTTGATTTGTGGGTCGTCGTGAAGCAGTTTGTATGGCCGGGTGCAAACTTGCACTGGGCACAAGCGCAGCCACGGCGGGCACGCCACTGCGTCAGCCAGCACCATGAGCCTCTTCGCCAAACTCGAACCTGAGCCGCCCGCCGGCAAAGGCGCCGCGGCGCCTCTGGCCGACCGCATGCGCCCCCGGACGCTCGAGGAGTTCCTCGGGCAGGAGCATCTGCTGGCCCCCGGCAAGCCGCTGCGCGCGCAGATCGAGCGGGACGAGCTCAGCTCGATGATCTTCTGGGGGCCGCCGGGCTGCGGCAAGACCACCCTGGCCACCATCATTGCCGGGGTAACCCGCTCGGAGTTTGTCCCCTTCAGCGCCGTCCTCGCCGGTATCAAGGAAATCAAGGAGGTGATGGCCGCGGCGGCGCGGCAGCGGCACACCGGGCGGCGCATGATGGTCTTCGTGGACGAGGTGCACCGCTTCAACAAGGCGCAGCAGGACGCCTTTCTGCCGCACGTCGAGCGCGGGGACATCACCTTCATCGGCGCCACCACGGAGAACCCGTCGTTCGAGGTCATCGCGCCGCTGCTTTCGCGGGCGCGGGTGTACGTGCTGAACGCGCTGGCCCCGGAGCAGATCGTCGCGCTGTTGCGCCGGGCGGTGGCCGACGGCGAACGCGGCGTGGGCCTGCAGCGGCTGGAAGTCAGCGACGAACTGCTCGAGCACATCGCGCTCTTCGCCAATCGCGACGCCCGGGCCGCCTGCAACATCCTGGAAGCCGTGGCGGCGGGCGCCGTTCCGGAAAGCGACGGCCGCCGCGTGGTCACCCGGGAGCTGCTGGCGGACGTGACTCAGCGCAAAACGCACCTCTACGACAAGGGCGGCGAAGAGCACTTCAACCTCATCTCCGCGCTGCACAAGAGCGTGCGCAACTCGGACCCCGACGCCGCGCTGTACTGGCTGGCGCGCATGCTCGAATCCGGTGAAGACCCGCTCTATGTCGCCCGCCGCCTGGTGCGCATGGCCAGCGAAGACATCGGCCTGGCTGACCCGCAGGCCCTCGGTGTGGCCGTCGCCGCTATGCAGGCCGCGGACTTCATCGGCGTGCCGGAAGGGAATCTGGCGCTGGCGCAGGCGGCCGTGTATCTTTCCCTGGCGCCCAAGTCCAACGCGCTCGAAGCGGGCTACGGGGAAGTGGCCGCGGAGCTTGAGCGGCGCGCGGACGAGCCGGTGCCGCTGCACCTGCGCAATCCCGTCACCGGCCTGATGAAGAACCCCGGCTACGGACGCGGCTACCAGTACGCCCACGACCACGAGGACAAACTCACGGGCATGCCCTGCTTGCCGGAGCGGCTGGCGGGCCGGGAGTTCTACCAGCCGACAGCGGAAGGCTTCGAGGAGCGCCTGCGACAACGCCTGAATGACGTTCGCCGTCTAAGAGCCAAGAAGCCATCTCAGCCATGAACGGCACGCGCCCAATCCGCCACCTGCGTTTCTTCTTTGCGTTTTCTGCGCCTCTCTGCGCCTTCTGTGTTAAGTCTCTGCTCATGGTCCTCATCGCCGCTGGAAATCTCGCCGCGCAGACCACGCCAGTGCACACCATCGAGCAGGACGTGGCCGCGGCGGCCTTCGGCCCGGACGGCCGCCTGTGCTACGCCACGCGCCGCATGATCGAATGGCGCCGTATCGAAATGCGCCGCGACGACATCTGGATGCTCACTCCCGACGGCAAGAGCAAGAAAATTGTGGACGGGCAGCGCATTGTCCGCGCCAACGTCCCTTTCAGTTTCGCGGTGCAGTCCATTCGCTGGGCCCCGGATGGCGCCAAGCTCACCGTGGAAATGCGCGCCAGCGTCTTCACCAACTACGAGCGCAACGAGACCGAGGAGGTGTACCTGACCCTGCTGCTGGAAGACAGCGGGAAGGAGATCAAGATGGCCGGCGCGGACAGCACCATCCTCGGCGCGGCCAACGCGGCATGGCTCGGCGACGGCGTCACCGTGGCCTTCATGAGCGAGAACCGCAATGACCGGCTGGTCTCCGGCGCGCACATGGTGCGCCCGCTGAGCGGCCGCAGCTCCACCTTTCTCGGGGACCGCACCTTTACCGCGGTCAGCTGGGATCCCCCGCGCAACCGGGGCCTGGGCATCGAACGCCACCTGGCCATGCGTGGCCAGCCCCGCCTGGTGCTCCTGAATGTGCCCAACGAAGCTTTGACGGAATTGGCCGTACTGGACGGCTACCTGGGCCAACTAACCGTATCGCCATCGGGAAAGAGAGTGGCCTACTTCCGCGATGCGGAAACGATGGAGATTCGCGAAATCGAGCACCCCGCGCGCATCACCCGCGTCCGCGTGGCCTACGGGGTGTACGCCTGGGCGCCGGACGAGACGCGCATCCTGATGAAGCGCGCCTTGGAGCGCCGCAACGGCGATCTCTATTGGATTCGCATCCCCGCTCCCGCCGAGCCGCCAACCACCGCGGCTCCGGCTGCCAGTGGCAATGCGACGGCGCCGCCCTCAGCGGGCTCCGGGGGGCCTCCGCCGAAGGGCGAGGCTGTAACACCCGATCCCATACTTCACGGGCTGGGCTTCCGAGACTTCGCCCTGGCGCACGACGGCAAGCGCATCGCCGTGATCGAGCCCGGCAAGCGCAACCTCGCCATCTACGCCCTGCCCTAGCGCGCCCTCTTCTCCATGCCGTCCGTGTCTCTGCGACCCCTGCGTCCAATCTCTGACGTTACCCCTCGCCGCCGGCCTGGACTTGTCAGGAGAAAGGCCCTCCGCAGAGGGCACAGAGTCGCAGGGGGCACAGAGGAGAAACTAGCCGGGCAGGCGGAAGCGCTTGACGTGTTCCTTCAGGATGCAGGAATCCACCATAACGATCAGGCCCGCACTGCGCGCCCGCTCCGCCGCCGCCGGATGGAACACGCCCTCCTGCATCCACACCGCGCGCGCCCCGATGCGGATAGCGTCCTCCACGATCGCCGGGACAAACTCCGAGCGGCGGAAGATGTTGACGATGTCCACCGGCCGCGGCGCCTCATCCAGCCGCGCGAAGCTGCGCTCCCCCAGCACTTCCCGTTCGCCGGGATTCACCGGGAGGATGCGGTAACCGGAGTTCTGCATGTATTCGGCAACGCCGTAGCTGGGCCGCTGGCGTTTTGAGGAGAGGCCCACGACGGCGATGGTCTTGCTGCTCTTCAGAAGATCGGTGACGGCATCGGTCATTTCTTGGGACTCACCAGGAGGTCCGCTTGCGCGCGAACTTTGGCGAAGGCTTCGAGGAACCGGTCGTTCTCCGGCGGCGTGCCCACGCTGATACGGATGGCCCCAGGGAAGCCCATCCAGCCCATGGGCCGGACGATCACGCCCGCACGGAGCAGTTCGTCGGCCACGCGGTGGCCATCGGCGCCGGTCTCGACGAAGACGAAATTGGTGGAGGAGGGCACGAACCGCGCGCCCAGGGCGGCCAGGCCGCGTTCCAGTTGCTGGCGGCCGGCGCGGTTGGCTTCCACGCTGTTGTGCACGTGCTCATGGTCGTCCAGCGCGGCCAGCGCCGCGATCTGGCCCACGCCCGCGGTGTTGAAGGGCGTGCGCAGCTTGTGAAACTCGCTCAGCAGGTCCGCGGGGCCCAGCCCGTAACCCACGCGCAAGCCCGCCAGCCCGTACACCTTCGAGAACGTGCGGGTCACCAGCAGGTTGTGCCGCGCCTTGAGCATCTCGATGGAGCGCGTATAAGCCGGGTCGTCCACGTAGTCGTAGTAGGCCTCGTCCAGCACCACCAGGATCTGTTTCGGAATCACCGCCAGAAATACTTCGAAAGCGTCGGCATGGAAGCTGGTGCCGGTGGGGTTGTTGGGGTTGGCCAGGTAGATGACGCGTGTGCGCGGCGTGACCCTCAGGGCGATGGCTTCCAGGTCGTAGCGGTAATCGCGCAGCGGCGCCGTAATCATGCGCGCGCCGGCGCCCAGCGTGGAGATTTCGTAGGGCGGGTACGTGCCGGCGGAGCTGAGGGCTTCGAGCCCGGGGCCCAGCAACGTGCGCGCCGCCAGGTCAATCACCTCGCTGCTGCCCAGGCCGACGAAGACCTGCTCCATGGGCAGGCCGTAACGCGCGGCCAGGTTCCGGCGCAGATAGTAGCAGCCCCCGTCGGGATAGCGGTTGGCTTCGGCCAGGGCGCGTTGCGCCGCCTGCACGGCCAGCGGCGACGGGCCCAGCGGGTTTTCGTTCGACGCCAGCTTGATGGCGGTGATGCCCAGCTCCCGCTCCACTTCCTCCACCGGCTTGCCCGGCTGATACGGCACCACCGCACGGATGTGCGCGGGGACCAGCTCCACGAGCGAAGGTTTCATGCGGTGCGCCTCACCTTGAGTTCTCCCTCCGGTTGCTTGCTCAGGCGGCGTGGCCGGCGAACGCCCGGTTCCCCGTCCGCTCCGCCATCGGCGGCGCGCCGCAGCACGGCCACTTCGCCGGGCAGCAAAAGGCGGCACTGGCCGGCGCCCAGATTGCCCAGGTCCACTCCCCCCAGCCGCACCCGGCGCTCTTTCTCGATGGGGTGGCCGGAGGCTCGCAGGGCCGTGGCCAGGGCCTGATAGGCGGCCTCGCGGCCGCGGCGGAAACGGACTTCGTACCAGGCGTTTTCGCCGTCGCGCGCCAGGCGCAGCCGGGTCCGCGAGCGCGCCTGCAAGTCGCGCAAGGCAGCGCCGTCGAGCCGGCCCTTCAGCTTGAACCAGTACACCTGCTCCAGGGCGTGAGCGGCGCGCAGCAGCGCGTTGGCCCATTCACCGTCGTTGGTCAGCAGCAGCAGCCCTTGCGCGTGGTAATCCAGGCGTCCCACGGGGAAAACGCGGCCGGGAACGCCGCGCAGGCAACTGCCCAGCGCCGGACGGCCCTGCGGGTCGCTCATGGTGCTGACCACGCCATCGGGCTTGTTCAGGGCGAGGTAGAGCTTCTCCTCCGGGAAGCGCAGCAGCTTGCCGCTCACCTTGATGTGGTCGCGGGTGGCGTCGGCCTTCGAGCCCAGCTCGGTCACCGTCCGGCCGTTTACCGTGACCATCCCCGAAGTGATGAGCTGCTCGGCACGCCGGCGCGAGGCCACGCCCGCTCGCGCGATGATCTTTTGCAGCCGCTCTTCCATGTCAGCTTTGGCGTTCTTCCACTCTTTCAACCTTCATTCCCCACCGTCTCGTCCGCTCGGGCTTCGGCCGCCGGTTCCGCCGGCGCGCCTTCCTCCACAACGATGCCCGCATCCGCGCCGACCGCCGCGCGCGCCAGTTGCTCGAACTCCTTCAGGCTGGGCAGCTCATCCAAATCGGCCAGGCCGAAGCGGATGAGGAACTCCTTCGACGTGCGATACAGAATGGGCCGCCCCAGCACCTGCTTGCGCCCCGCGGTGACGATCAACTTGCGGTCCAGCAGCGTCTCGATCACCCCCGCGGAATTGACCCCGCGGATTTCGTTAATCTCCGGCAGCGTGGCCGGCTGCTTGTAAGCGATCACCGCCAGCGTTTCGAGCGCGGGCAGCGTGAGCCGCACCGGCGGTTGCAGGCTCTTGATGAACCGCCGCAGGGAGTCATGGTGCTGCACCTTGGTGTTGAAGCGCCAGCCGCCGGCCACCTTGCGGACTTCGATCCCGCGCTCGTCGGTGGAGTAGAACCCCAGCAGCTCGTCAATCGCCGCGCGCACCTCGAGGTCGCTGACGCCCAGCGCCCGCGCCATCTGGCGCACCGTGGCTGGCTCGTCGGCTACGTAGATGATGGCCTCCACTGCCGCGCGCAGCTCCGCATGACTCAGTTTCGGGGCGTCGCTCTCCGCCGCCGGCGCCGCCGCTGTGCCGGTCCCCGCTCCCGCAGCGCCCTCCGCGCCGGGTCCCTGCTGATGCTTCATTTCATCCATCGCGCCTTCCACTGTGCAGCATCACCCCATCACCAAGTCGCCCGGTCACTCAATTCTACTGATATTGATCGTCAATCTTGGCCATGGCCTCGGGCCCGCTGAACACGGCGTCGAACATCTTGTGCTTGCGCGCGAAGATGTCGCCGAAGGCCTCCTTCTGCGTCAGCATCACCGCCTGCATGCGCACCATCTCCAGCAGCGCCAGAAAGGCCACAATCATGGCGTGGCGCGACGGGCAGGCCTCGAAGAACCCCAGCAGGCTGACGGCGCCGTCGGCCGCCGCCACCAGCTCCGCGCGCAACCGGTCCATCATCTGCGCCACGGTGAACTGCTCGTGCTTCAGGTCAATCCGCGCCACCTGCTTGCGCCGCTCCAGGACCTGGCTGAACACCCGCACCAGGTCCACCAGCGAAACCACCACCTCGCCTTCCACCGCCTCGCCTTCATAAAGCGACAAGTCCGGCCGCGACCACACGTGCTGCTCGATTTGCTGCTTCTGCTGCAGCATGGCCGCCGCGTTCTTGAACTGCTCGTGTTCCAGCAGCCGGTGCACCAGGTCGGCACGCGGGTCCAGCGCCTCCTCCGGCCCGGCCAGCGGGTCCTGCGGCAGCAGCATCTTCGATTTGATGTGGATCAGCGTGGCCGCCATGTAGAGAAATTCGCCGCTGATGTCCAGGTCGTGCTCTTCGAGTTGGTGGATGTACTCCAGGTACTGCCCCGTGATCCTGGCGATGGGTATGTCGTGGATGTTCAGGTCCTGTTTCCGAATCAAATCGAGCAGCAAATCCAATGGCCCTTCGTATTGCTCCAGTTGGACTTTGTAGCCGCTGCGGGCTCCTGCTGCTTCGTTCTCGTATCCCATCGCCATCCTTGATTTGCTCCGGTCTTCTCTGTGACCGCTGTGTCTCTGTGAACTCTGTGTTAGGTGCTTTTGCGCAAAATCTCCTGCACAGAGTTCACAGAGACACAGAGGTCGCAGAGAAGACTACGTCACCGCTGATCGCGGCATTGCCGCGATTTCATCCCGCTTCTTCTGCCAAGCGAAAATCGTCTCGCGCACCCGGCCCATCGTCTGCTGCGCCACCTGACGCGCGCGCTTCGATCCCTCGTCGAGAATCTCCAGCACCCGCCCCGGGTGCGCCTCGTACTCCGCGCGCCGCTCGCGCACCGGCGCAATCCACTTCACCAGCGCGTCGGCCATCAAGCCCTTGCAGTCCACGCAGCCAATTTCGGCCGTGCGGCATTCCTTGTTCACCCGGTCAATCGTCCCCTGGGGCGAAAACAGCTTGTGCCAGTCAAACACCGGGCACACGTCCGGGTTGCCGGGGTCCTGCCGCCGTTTCCGCGCCGGGTCCGTCATCATGTTGCGCGCCTTGGCCCGGATGGAAGCGTCGTCTTCGCTCAGCATCACCGCGTTCCCGTAGCTCTTCGACATCTTCCGCCCGTCCGTGCCCGGTATCCGCGGCGTCGTGGTCAGCAGCAAGCCCGGCTCGACGAGAACCTCTTGCACCGGAATCTTCTCGTTGGCCATCACCGAGAGGCGGTGGTCCAACTCCAGGCCGCGCAGTTTTTCCGGCACCGCGCCAAACGCGCCATTGAATCGCCGCACGACTTCCCGCGACATCTCCACGTGCGGCGCCTGGTCTTCCCCCACGGGCACAAACAACCCCGCGCCCGGCTCGCCGTACATCACGATGTCCGCGGTTTGCAGCAGCGGGTAGCCCAGGAAGCCGTAGGTGTGCAAGTCCTTGTCCTTGACGTTGTCGAGCTGCTCCTTGTACGTGGGCACGCGTTCCAGCCACCCCAGCGGTGTGATCATCGAGAGCAGCAGGTGCAACTCGGCGTGTTCCGGCACCTGTGACTGCACAAACAGCGTGGACTGGCCGGGGTCGAGCCCGGCGGCCAGCCAGTCGATCCCGATCTCTAGCGTGTTCTGCGCCACCTGCGTTGTGTCGGCGTAGTCGGACGTGAGCGCGTGCCAGTCGGCCACAAAGTAGAAACAATCGTAGGCCGGGTCGTTCTGAAGTTTCACCCAATTATCGAGCGCCCCAAAGTAGTGCCCGATGTGCAGCCGCCCCGTCGGCCGCATCCCGCTCAACACCCGCTTCCACGCTCCCTGTTGTGTCCCTTGCTTCATCCTTCGATTCAGCCCTCTTCTCTGTGTCCTCTGTGTCCTCTGTGTCTCTGTGACCTCTGTGTAGGTCCTTCGCAAAAAACGTTACACAGAGGACACAGAGACGCAGAGTTCACGGAGAGGTCGCCTTCCTGGCCGCCGGCGCGGTTTGTCCCAGCAGGCTGCGCGCGATGACCAGGCGCTGGATTTCGCTGGTACCCTCGTAAATGGTGATGACGCGGGCGTCGCGGTACATGCGCTCGACGTCGCTCTCCCGCGAGTAGCCCATGCTCCCGTGCACCTGCACCGCCTTGTACGCCACGCGGTTGCACATCTCGCTGGCAAAGAGCTTGGCGCGCGAAGCAAACGCCCCCGCCGCCGGCGGCTGATGGTCCCGCAGCCAGGCCGCGTAGTGCACCAGGCCGCGCGCCGCGGCCACGTCGGTCTGCATGTCGGCGATCATCCACTGGATGGCCTGGAACTCGCTGATGCTGCGCCCGAAAGCCTTGCGTTGCTTGGCGTACTTCACCGATTCTTCGAGCGCGCCTTGCGCGATACCCAACGCTTGCGAAGCGATGCCCACGCGCCCCTCATCCAGCGCGGAGAGCGCCACCTTCAGCCCCTGCCCCTCTTCGCCGAGCCTGTTCTCGACGGGCACCACGCAATCGTCCAGCGCCAGCTCCGCCGATTTCGAAATGCGCAGGCCCATCTTTTCTTCGTACCGCGCCACGCGAAAGCCCGCGATCGACGGCTCCACCAGGAACGCGGTGATGCCGCGCGCACCCGCCCCCGGGTCGGTCTTGGCGAAGACCAGGTACAGGCCGGCCACGCCGCCGTTGGTCACCCAGCTTTTCGTCCCGCTCAGCTTGTACACGTCGCCGCTGCGCGCGGCGCGGGACTGAATCCCCGCGGCGTCCGACCCGGCCTGCGGCTCGGTCAGGCAGAACGCGCCGATCATCTCCCCGCGCGCCAGCCGCGGCAGGTACTTTTTCTTCTGCGCGTCGCTGCCGTGCAGCAGCAGCGGCTTGCAGATGACCGAGTTGGTCACGCTCAGCGCCACCGCGGTCGAAGCGCACACCCGCGCCACCTCTTCGAGCATCAGCGAGTAGCTCACCGTGTCCGCGCCCGCCCCGCCCCATTCTTCGGGCACCAGCATCCCGCAGCAGCCCAACTCCCCCAGCTTGCGCACCTGCTCCAGCGGGAAGTGCTCGGCGCGCTCCCATTCCCGGATGTGCGGGCGCATCTCCGCCTCCATGAATTGGCGGACCGTGTCGCGGATCAGTTTCTGGTCGTCGGTGAGGGAAAAATCCATGCGGCGTTGTGTAAGTATGTATGCTAGCACAACCGGGAGGGGACGGCATCTCTATGGGCGCATCGAAGAGCTAATAGTGCGTGGTTGATAGTTGATAGTGGCTGATCCACACTCGAGGGTGAACCCAACTCCTACCTGGTGACCGAAGCAGTTGCCCTCGAGGATGCTCTAATCGACGTGGCCATTCTTGGATCGGTCGGGCAGGCGGCGACGAGGGCCAGCTAAAGCCGGCTCTTACAGTTTCAGTAATTCGCGCAGGCGGCGGGTTTGCGCGCGGCTGACGGGCACTTCGCTCTGCTTCTTGTCATTCATCTTCAGCATGAACGAGGACTTGAACCACGGCACCACTTCCTTGATCTGGTTGATGTTCACCAGATAGGAGCGGTGCGCGCGCCAGAAGGTGTCTGCGTCGAGCGCCGCTTGAAGTTCTTCAATGGTGCGGTAGTTGGAGGTGCCCTCGTAGTCCCGCGTGGCCAGGGTGATGACGCCGTCCTCAATCGCCGCGAACACCACGTCGTTGGAATCCACCAGCATCATGCGCTGCTGCGCGCGAACAATGAGCCTGGCGCGGCCGCCGGACTTGCCGCCGGGGCCGCCGAGTTCCGCCAGCAGCGCCTCCAGTTTGTCCACCGCGGGGGTGTGCGCCTCGATCTGTTTTTTGGCGCGGGCGATGGCCTTGCCGATGCGCCCCTTATCGAAGGGCTTGAGCACGTAGTCCACCGCGTTCACTTCGAAAGCGCTCACGGCGTAATGGTCGAAGGCGGTGGCGAAGACCACCTGGGGCAGCTTCATCCTGCGGTCCACCAGTTTCTTGATCACCCCGAATCCGTCCAGCCCCGGCATCTGCACGTCCAGAAACACCAGGTCGGGCGTATGCTCCTTGATCAGGGCGACCGCTTCCAGGCCGTTCTTGCCCTGGCCCACCAGGTTGATCTCTGGAAAGCTCTTCAGCAGGAACGAGAGTTCTTCGCGGGCCGGCTTTTCATCGTCCACGATCAGGGTGTTGATGGCCATGGCCAAAGTGTAGGACAGGCCTCCAGGCCTGTCTATTGCCCGCGTCGCCCGGGTCCTGCACGAAGTCCGCGAATCGCCCGGCGCTGCCCGTCAACAGCGGCGCCAGGCGGCGGCTCATCCATCCCTGCATCATTTGACACCGCGCCCGCGTCCAATTACATTGACACCATGACGGCGGCGCGCTCCAACTCAACGCTTCTCGTTCCGCGCATCGCGGTCGTCGCCCTGGCCTTCACCTTAACGGCCGGTACGGCCTTTTCGCTGGCCTGTTCTGCTGCGTGCGTAGGCGCGCCCATGCCCGCGTCGCCCGCGGATCATTCGCATCACCACGAAGACTCTGCCCCGGGAGCATCCGACTCGTCGCCCGCGCCGGCCCCCGCCGGTTGCGCAGGCCACGCCGACCTGGTGGGAACAGTTGCCGCCAAGCGGACCCTGGCCAAGGCCCACCTCGACGACGAGTCAAGAGCCCTGCCAGCCCAGGCCCCGGGCCTGCTGGCCTTCGCCTCCGCGGCGGCGGAGGAGGTTGCCTTCGCCCGCCCCGGAGTTCTTTCCATATCCATGTCTCCCCGCAGTCCGCTTCGCATCTAGGTCGTCGCTCGCCCGTCGTTTGCCCGCTTCCTGGAATATTCTCGCAAGTCACCAAGAACTTAGGGCGCGTTTGCGTCCGCAGGAGGATCAGTTGCCGCATTCACGACGAGAGTTTTTCCGGAGTACCGCGTTGCTAGGGGCCGTTCTGGGAGCCGCCCGCGCCGCGCAGGGTCAGCACCAGCACCACGCAACCCCGGCCAAGCCTTCCGCTGCGTCTCCCGGCCCGGTGGGAACATTCGCCCCGGCCCAGGGTACGGCCTTCCCAATCTTGACCCCGGATCTTCCATCCCTCCCCTTTCAGGTGGAGAACGGAGTCAAGGTGTTTCACCTGGCGGCCGAACCGGTGAAGCGCCGCATTGTCCCGTTCAAAGAAATGAAGGTGTGGGGTTACAACGGCACCTGCCCGGGGCCCGCCATCCAGGTGAACCAGGGGGAGCGGGTCAGGATTGTTTTTGAGAACCGCCTCCCGGAATCCACCACCATCCACTGGCACGGTTTGGAAGTGCCCATTGAAATGGACGGGGTACCTTACATCAGCCAGAAGCCGGTGGCCCCGGGCGAGCGCTTTGTCTACGAATTCACGCTGCGCCAGGAGGGAACCTACTTCTACCATTCGCATGGCGCCATGCAGGAAATGATGGGCCTGATCGGAATGTTCATCATCCATCCGCGCAAGCCTTACACGCCGAAAGTCGATCACGACTTCGGCATCATCTTGCAAGGATGGGCCATTCTGCCCAACAACAGCGTGCCCAACACCGCGGGCATGGAGTTCAACTGGCTGACCTTCAACGGAGTCTCCAGCCCGGCCACCACACCCATGGTGGTGCGCCAGGGGAGCCGCGTACGCATTCGCATCGTCAACCTGGGGATGGACCACCATCCCATCCACCTGCACGGCCACCAGTTCTACATCACCGGAACCGAGGGCGGCCGCGCGCCGGAATCCGCTTGGTATCCCACAAACACGGTGTTGGTGGGTGTGGCCCAGGCCAAGGACATCGAGTTCGATGCCCAGTACCCGGGCGATTGGATGCTGCACTGCCACTTGCCGCACCACATGATGAACAGCATGTCGGACCTGCTGCAGGATCGGATGATCATGACCGCAGCTACCAACGAGGAGCAGGCGCTCAGCCAAATGCAGACCATGGCCGAGAACGTCGGCTTTGAGCACGTCCATCATGCCCCCATTGCGCCAAATGCCAGCGAAGTGCCGGGGTTCCCGCAGGACGCTTTCATGGAAATGGGCATGGACGAACTTGTGGCCAAGCCCGAAACCCACGGTCTGGCTCCGAACTGGACGGCCGGCATGATGGGCATGATGACCCTGGTTCGCGTTCTTTCCTCGGACAAGTACGACCAAATCGTGGCCATGAAGCAGCGGCCCGCGGAGAAAGCGCCGGCCCAGAAACACGGGCATTCCGGCCGCTAGAGCCATTCGGCAAGGAAAGGAAACCGATATTATGATTCCCCTCAAGAGGATTCTGATGGTTGCAATCACTGGGGCTCTGCTGGCGGCGCCGGCCGCTCGATCGCAGCAACAGTACGCCCAGCATCCCCCGGAGCCCCAGAAACCACCCGAGAAGAAACCTGTCCCGCAGATGCCGGGGATGGACCACGCCCAGCACATGGGCCGGATCCCGACGGTGAAGCCGGAGTTCCCGCGGATGGGTAAGTCACAGGAGAACCCTCCGGCGCCACTGATTGCTCTGGAAGAACTGGAACAGTTGGCGTTGGCGAACAATCCGACACTGCGGCAAGCCGCGGCCGAGATCGGCACATCGAAAGCCCGTCAGCGCCAGGCTGGCCTCTATCCAAACCCGACCGTCGGTTACACCGGGGAAGAGATCCGCGGCGGCTCGTTTGGCGGCGGCCAGCACGGGTTCTTTGTTTCGCAGACCATTGTCACCGCCGGAAAGCTGGGACTGAACCGGAAGATCCTCGCCCATGACGTCCGAATCTCGGAGGTCGAGGCCGAAGAGCAGCGGCTCCGGGTTGTAAACGCCGTTCGCATGGGCTACTACCGCGTCCTGGCCGCGCAGGAAATGCTGGATACAGAAAAGGACCTCCTCCGGATTACCGAAGATACACTGAAGACCGCCCAGCAACTTCGCAACATCGGGCAGGCGGATGACACCGAGACGCTCCAGGCGGAAGTAGAGGTGGAGAAGCACAAGATAGCCGTCGAAACGCGCCAGCACACGCTGCGCCAGGAATGGAAGTCGCTGGCCGCCGTTGTAGGGAAACCCCAGCTCGAAATGCGCACCGTTTCCGGTTCCTTGGACCGGGACATTCCTGAACTTGAGGACGAGCAAGTGGTCCAGACGCTGCTGGCGCAGAGCCCCGCGATGCGCATTGCTCGCTCCCTGGTTGACCGCTCGCAGGCCACCTTGTTGCGGGAGCGGCGCGAACCGATCCCGGACCTCGAACTCCGGGCCGGGCTTCAGCGCAACGGCGAGTTTCTCGATGCCTCAGGGCGTCGGGTGGGCCTGCACGGATTTGCCGAAATTGGGGTTCAGTTTCCGATTTTCAACCGGAATCAGGGCGCCGTGGACGCGGCCCGGCTTCAGGTTGAACGCGCGCTGCAGGAGACGCAACGCGTCGAACTGGTTCTACGCCAGCGCGCCAGCACTTTTGTGGATATGTATCACCGCTCGGGTATCACCGCCGAGCGCTACCGGACCCACCTGCTGCCACGCGCGCAAAAGGCCTATGAGCTGATGGTGCAGAAGTACGGGCTAATGCTGGCGTCCTACCCGCAAGTGCTGCTGGCCCAGCGCTCGCTTTTCCAGCTGCACACAGAATACATCGACGCGCTGGAGCAACTGTGGACCAACGTGATCACGCTCCGCGGACTCCTGCTCACCGACGGACTGGAAGCTCCGGCTCGTCCGGGCGAAGTGGACCTCCCCGTTCGGGAGATCAACGTCCCCATGATGCCGCGCTTGCGGTCGCGGGAGGAGTAGCCATGCGCCGGCGAATGATCATCGCGGTTGTCCTCGTGGCCCTGTTAGGGATCGCTGGCTACGGTTGGGCACTCCTCCGGCGGGGCTTCAGTGCTCATGACCA